>Ga0315280_10002627_pt1 | contig 28841 bp, 29 predicted proteins | sample YL17G06_40_MG_FD_203697 | JGI IMG/M metagenome (GOLD analysis project Ga0315280, IMG submission 203697) | Sediment microbial communities from Yellowstone Lake, YNP, Wyoming, USA - YL17G06_40 | ecosystem: Environmental > Aquatic > Freshwater > Lake > Sediment | place: USA: Wyoming | collected... | reverse complement strand
ACGCCTCTCGTTGGAGAATGAGCACGCCCGCCGAGAATGCCAAGCTGTAAATGAGGGCCAGAACGAGCACCGTCCTCGCCGGCGCCAGTCGCGGGCCGGCCCGTTCTTCCCAGCGGGCGGCGGCGGTGCCTGCGAGAACCATCATGAAGGGAACCAGCGGCAACAGGTAGCGTTCTTGAAACGAGGAGAAGACCGACTGCATGGCGATGATGACTACCGCAAAAAAGACAAAACTCCACGCGAACCGCCGTTTCGGCCGGTCGCCCGCAATGAACAAACCCAACCCTGCGGCGAACAAAACGAAGACGGCAACCGTGATGAAATAGGGAAAGAGAAAGAGAAAACTCTCCGCCAGATTCCAGTAATTCACCAGTGCCCGGGCAAACGACTGTCCGGCGCGTTCGGCGATTTGCTGCTCGTGGCCACCGGCATGCGCGCGGAGCCATGCGACAACGAATAGCCACGGCAACAAGACCACAATGCCGACCGCGATCCCGCCCGATTTGCTCGCGCGTCGCCGTTGCGCCAGCAACGCATTGAGCGCCAGTAATTCCACCGGCAGGAGAAGAAGGCCCTGGTAGCGCGTCAGGGTCGCCACCGGCGCCAGAACACACGCGATCACAAAGGAAATGAGAACCCCGCGGCTTGGCTCCTCTTCGAAACCGCTCGCCTCACTGGTTTGCTCGACCGTGGATACGCGCAGGAACAGTGCGGCCGCCCAGAAAAACAGAAGCATGAACAACGCATCGCTCATCACCCGGATGCCCCAGCGCACAGCAATGGGATCGGTGAGATAAAACAGCGCGGCATAAATCGCCGCCCGACGGCTCACCAGGCGCTGCGTGAGGCCAAATAAGGGGATCAGGAGAAGCGTGCTGGAAAGGATCGAAACCAACTTGCCCGCCCGCTCCGGATCGCCGACCGCCAGCGCGACGAGCTTCACAGCGATCGAGTAGACCGGCGGCCAGAAGGTGAATCCGCGCTCGAACGCCGTGAGCTGGAGAATGCCGTCCGTGTATTCGGCGCTGTTGAGGTTGAGGCAGGCCAGTCGCAGAACCAGACTCAATGCGAGAAGCAGATAGAGGATTTTGCGATCAGAGGTTGTCATTCGGAGATTCTATTCATGTGGACGAGCCGCGTTCATACGAGGTTGCCCGATTCCACGCACGAGGATTCCGCAATCCGCAATTTTTCACGGAATGAGGCGTTTTCGGAACTCGCGCGCCTTCTGAAGCCGCTCCAGCAGCGCTTCGCCTTCGCCCTCACGGACCTCCTCGGCAATCAGGAGCAACTGCTCACCCAAGCGTTCGAGATTTTCCGCGATGGCCGCGCGGTTCTCCAGACAAATGTCACGCCACACCTCGGCGGGACCGGCCGCCACGCGCGTCGAATCCCGGAAACCGTTCCCCAGCAGCGTGGCCAGCACATCGGCATCTTCGCCCAGCTCCGCCGCCACCAGCAGCACCGCCACGGCCGCCACGTGGGGCAGGTGGCTGATCACGGCGACCAACCGGTCGTGTCGCTCCGGATCGAGCCGCACCACGCGCCCACCCAACAGGCGCCAAAACTCCTCGAGGCGTTCGGTGGCGGCGCGCGACGTGGTCGGGGTGGGTGTCACGACGCAGCAAGCCTTCTCAAACAGATCGGCCGAGGCGTGGGCCACGCCGCTCCGTTCGCTCCCGGCCATGGGGTGGGAACCGACGAAATGCGGTCCGCGACGACCGAACAAGCGATCCGCCTGCTCAACGATGGTCGCCTTGGTGCTGCCCACGTCGGTCACGAGGGCCGACGCTTTGCACGCCGCGGCCACGTGGGGCAACAACTCCACAATGTGCGAGACGGTCGAAGCCAGGATGACCAGGTCGGCCTCGGCGCACCCCTCCCGAAGATCGGTCGTCATTTCGTCAATCGCGCCCTGCTCGACGGCTTGCGCCAGGCGCTCGGTCGAGCGGCCAATGCCGATGATGCGGTCGGCCATCCCGCGCGCCCGCACCGCCAAGCCGACCGAGCCGCCCAACAATCCTACGCCGTAGATGGCGAGAGTCCCGATTTTCACAACAACCTCCAACATTACTCAGTCATGGATTTCGAAGGCGCTTGCGATTTCGTCCAGCTTTTGCTTCACTTCGGGCGCGATTTCCTCAGGCTTCATTTGCTCAGCGATTAGGTAATAGTCGTTCTTCGGCAACATCACCTGTGCCGCTCGGAGGAAACCCGGAAGCAGGGTTTTGCTGGCTGGCGTTCGATTCAGATAGTCATGATCGCCCAGGGGGTCTCGGAAAACCTCTCCAGGCAGAAGATCCTCCTTCAAATGCCGTAGCGCAGTCTCCGTGAAGAGAGGCCCCAAGCCCACTTTCTCGACGAATCGCCGTAACACTTCCGGATGAACCAAGTAGCCCTCGGACTCATAACGTCTCCAGCGACTGACGACCAGTCCCTCTGCGTCAACCTCGTGATCGGGCAGCCCTCGGTTGTCGCCGTCCAAGAGAAGATAGCCCTTCTGGCTCGGATTCACGGCTCGAAGAGCGAAGAAATGGGCGCGCGCCTCGTGCGGGCGTCTTCCCTGATTGCCGCGCCAGAAGGGACTGCAACTGAACCACTTTGAAAGCGGGTGGTTCAGGATTCTGGCCCAGACGCGCAAGAGATTGAAATCCGTTTCCCCCTCCACATACAAAACCCCCTTCGACTGTTCGGCCAGCAGGATGTCCATGGCCGTTAGTCTCTTGAGAGCCTCGCGAACCTGCTCCTTTTCGGTGTCGGTCACGAGGCGATGGGGCTTCTCGTAGAAGGACAAGATCTGATCCGGACTCGTCGCGTCCACCAATACTTCCGAGTGCGTGGCAATAATCAATTGGCATCGTCTTTCGGAGGCAATACTACGCAACCGGTCGTAAATCTGCTTTTGCAGAATCACGTGGAGGTGGGCGTCCGGCTCGTCGAGAAGCAGCACGCTCGAGGGCCGAGCGTAAAGGAAGGCCATGAGCAGAAGCACTTGATGAAAGCCGCTCCCGGCGCTGGCGATGTCCAAGCGCGGCAACGAACCTTGCCCTCTTGGGGCACCGGCCAAGTATTCGCAGAGAATGAACGGCCGGTCCCCGTATTGCGGTTCTTGAAGGCGATAATGGAAGATCGCCTCGATCTCCGCGCACAGACTTCGCCACTCCGTCTCACCTTTCTTGGTATACACCTCCCACAGGAGATTGCGGAGAATGTCGCCCGGCTTCCCCTGCCCAATGAGCAAATCCTGATACGGCCGATCATACTTGGTCTCTTCCGCCCCGATCCCGGAGAAAGGCGGAACGTGCACGACCGTCAGGTCTTTGGCCCCTTTGGGCACCTCCCCGCCGTCGGCTAGAACGGGGCGAATATACATGAGCTCGCTGCCCTGACACCGAAACTCGAAGGCAAGACTCCATGTCTCTTCCCGGCCTTCGTTGGCACTCTTGCCATCCAACGCAATGGTCAGGAAACGGGGATGACCCGGCCGCTGACCGGGCCCACGTTCTTTCTTCTGAAGCCCAGTTACGGTATCGGTCCACAACAGCTTGAAATCACGCAGCGGCAGAACGGTAAGGTCTTTTCTTCCAACCGGAACCCCCGTGCGCTCTATCGCTCTTGAGCCGGCGCGTTCAGTCGTCCACATCCGCAACGCCAGATTCCAGAGCGCAATTGCCTGAAGAAGCGTTGTCTTGCCGGAGTTGTTCGATCCGGCAAGCACGACGTGCTCCGACAAGTCAAAAATCTGGCTCTCGAAGCATTTGAGGTATTTGACTGTCACTCGGGAAATCATGGCTGGATCTCCGTCCCGTTGATCCCCACATACTTATTTTCCCAGCACCTTCTTCAACACCCTCACCGCCAACCGGTTTTCGGCCGGCAGCCCGATCGTGATTCGCACGTAGTCCGACAGCCCGAATCCCGTCATCGGCCGCACAATCACTCCCCGGCGCATCATGCCCTGGGCGATCGCCGCGGCGTCCACTCCTTCGCATCCCACACGCACCAGAATGAAGTTCGTCTGGCTGGGGACATATTCCAGGCCGAGCCGATCCATCTCGCCGGAGAGATAGCGGCGCCCGGCTTCGTTGAGCTGGATGCTGCGGCGAACAAACGCCTTGTCGTCGAGCGCCGCGATGGCCGCCTCCTGCGCCAGGCGATTGACGTTGAAGGGCGGCCGGACGCGATTCACGTCGCGGACGATTTGCGGGTGGGCCACCCCATAGCCGATTCTCAGCCCCGCCAGGCCGTACACTTTCGAGAACGTGCGCAGCACGACCAGGTTCGGATATCGCCCGATGTAGTCAATGCCGTTGAAGTAGTCCTTGGCCTGCACGTATTCGTAATAGGCCTGGTCCAGCACGATCAGCACGTTGCGCGGAACGGCCTTCAGGAAACGCTCGAACTCCGCCCGCCCCACCATCCTGCCCACGGGATTCTCGGGGTTGGCCAAGAAAATGATTCGCGTGTGAGAAACGACCGCCCGTGCCATCGCCCGCAAGTCGTGCCGCCATTCGACCAGCGGAATCGTTTTCCACCGCACCCCGACCAACTGGGCCGCCATCTGGTAGCGCACGAACGAATACTGTGAGATGATGATCGAGTCGCGCGGTCCGAGATAGGTCAGCGCCAACCAGATGATCAGCTCATCCGAGCCGTTGCCGAACATCAGCCGTTCGGGCCGAACCCGGAGGTGGCGACTCAGGGCCTCGCGCAGATAAAAGACATTGCCGTCGGGATAGAGATGCGCCTCCCTGATGTGTCGTCGCAGGGCCGCCATCGCTTTGGGCGACGGACCCAGGGGATTTTCGTTCGACGCCAGCTTGATGACGCGCCGGAGGCCGTACTCGCGCTGAACCTCTTCAATCGGTCGCCCCGGCGGATAGGGCGCAAGCGCCTTGAGGTGAGCGCGACAGGCGATGATCGGCCTCCTGGCAGAATCTTCGGCGGATTGCTCCGTCCGCTGGTTCGTTCCCCGGTTCCGCTTAGCCATTCCCGCAGCCTTTTGCGTGACAGCGCTCGTGATCCGTTAATCCAAAATCGAAAATCCAAAATCCATCTACCCATATTCGCTTTCCGAGCGCGGGCGAATTTCGCGCGGATAGGAACCCAGCACGCGTACAAACACGCAATGGGGCTCGATTTTCTTCAGCGCCGCCTGCACCGCGGCATCATGGATGTGGCCTATCAGATCCACGAAGAAGACATATTCCCAGGCTTTGCGGCGCGTGGGGCGCGACTCGATCTTGGTCAGGTTGATCCCTTCCTCCGAGAACGGTTTGAGCAGATGGAACAGCGCGCCCGGGCGGTCTTTGACCGAAAACATCAGGGAGGTCTTGTCGTTGCCCGTGGGCTGGCAGACTTTCTTGCCGATGACCCAAAAACGCGTGGAGTTCCAATGGGTATCCTCGATGCCGCCGGCCACAATCCTCAGTTTGTACATGCGTGCGGCCAATTCGCTCGCGACCGCCGCCGCATACTTCTCGCGCGCCGCCTGCTGAACCCCCTGGACGGTGGTCACGGTCTCGATCCGCTCGGCGTTGGGCAGGTGGCGCGTGAGCCATGCCGCGCACTGCGCGAACGGCTGTGGGCCGGAATAGATGCGACGGATCTGGCCCAGCCGACAGCGCGCCAGCAGGTTGTGCGTGATCGCCATCAGGATTTCCGAGCAAATCCGCACGTCGAAATCCAGGAACATGTCCAGGGTGGTGTGAACCACACCGCCCGTGGAGTTTTCGACGGGCACCACCGCATACTCGACCTCTTCCTTTTCGACCGCTAGGAACAGGTCGTTGATCGTGTCGCGCGAGACATATTCCGCCGCCGAGCCGAACTCGGTGATCGCGGCAATGTGGGTGAACGTCGCGGGCGCTCCGAAGTAACCGACCCTCACCGCTTGCTCGAGCGCCCGGCAATGGGACATGATTTCGGTGAAGAGCGCCTTGATGGCCGTACGCGGGAAGAGCCCGCTGCCGCTGTCCATCACCCGATTGAGGATGGTCTTCTGGCGGGCCGGGTCGTAGTAGTCCAGACCGCGTTGCCGCTTGTACTCGCCGACCTCTCGGGCGAGCCTGGCCCGGCGATCCAGCAGCCCCACCATCCGGCGGTCAATCGAATCAATCTGTTTTCGGAGTCGGTCGAGTTTGCTCATTCGGTTCACCCTTCTGCAACGATTGGCCGTAGATTCAAGCCGCCCGAACCACAATGGCCTTCAGCCGTTCAAGAATCACCTCGGGATGCTCTGGTGTCACGCCCAATTGGCTGGCGCCGAGGACTTCGATAGCCACCAACTGTTCGCCCTCGGCGAAGTCCAAGGCGATGTCTTCGGTCAACCGGACGGTTCGGCATTCGAAACGTCCCTCGCGCAACCGGATGCTGAGCGCATCGGATTCCGGATCATAGGTGATCTTCATTGCCGAGTCTCCTCCTGAAAAGAAAAGGCATAGACCGTGACAACAACGTACATCTGTGGACTGCGCTCATGCCCCTCCACCCGCTTTCTCCGCCCGCCCGCTCGCTCGGCCCAATCCGCCTGCCGCATCATTGCGCGTGCTCGAGCTTGCGACGAACGCCGGACTCCGTTGCCTCATAAAGCAGCTGAACCTCGGCTTTTGTCAAGTGGCGGCAATCTCCGCTCGCCAACCGGCCCAGCGAAATCGGGCCGATGCGCACTCGCCGCAGAAACCCCACGCGGCAGCCCAACGCCGCGAGCATCCGGCGAATTTGCCTCTTTCTCCCCTCGCCCAGAACAATTCGCAGAACCACGGCCTCTCGTTCGCGACGCAGGATCGTGGCTTGCCGCGCGCGCGCCAGGCCCTCCTCCAAAGCCACGCCTTTCACCAGCGCCCTCGCCATACGTTCACAGACGCCGCCCCTGACCCCGACGTGATACTCCTTCTCGACGTGATAGCGGGGATGAGTCAGGCGGTTGATCAGCTCCCCATCATCCGTCAGAAGGAGGAGGCCCTCGCTATCCTTGTCGAGCCGGCCGACCGGCTTGACCCGGGCGGCCAGTTCGCGCGGAGCCAGTTCCACCACCCGCCGTTCGGCATGCCGATCCCACACGGTACTGGTGTAGCCGCGCGGCTTGTTGACCGCCAGATAGACGTGAGCTTCGGGCGGGCGAACTCGCCGGCCGTCCACCGCCACAATGTCGTGTTCGGGATCGCAGAACGCGGGAAGGCGCGTGACGCGCTCACCGTTGACCGTCACCCGTCCGGCGCGGACCAACTGCTCGGCATGGCGGCGCGAAGCGACCCCACAGGCGGCGAGCCATTTCTGGAGCAGGCACTTTTCCACCAGTCAGAACCCAACACTCCCCACAGTTTCCTCTCGCTTCATCCCGCGCAACTCAGCCCTCAGGACTCAGGACTTCTCGCTCACCCCTGGCTCAACTCAAATCGTTCGCGCAGGCTTTCGATCGAGGGCAGATCGGACAGCCCCTTCAGGCCGAAGTATTTGAGGAACATCTTCGTGGTGGCGTAGAGAAACGGCCGGCCGGGAACCTGCTTCTGTCCCACCGTTTCGATCAGATCCAGTTCCAGGAGAGCATGCATGGTGCCGCTGGAATCCACGCCGCGAATGGCATCCACCTCGGCGCGAATGATCGGCTGCTTGTAAGCGATGATCGCCAGGGTCTCGAGCATCGCGACCGACAGACCGGTCCGGCGCTTGCGCTTGCGGAACGGCGCCACCCAGTCGGCGTAACGCGGGCGCGTGGCCATCTGGTAGCCGCCCGCCACCTCGACGAGCTGCAGTCCGCTGCCGCGGCTGTCATAGTCGTTCTGAAGTTCGACCAGCAGAACGCGCAGACGCTTCTCGTCCATCGGCCGCACGAACTCCCGAAGCTGCTTGAGGCTGAGCGGCTCGACGGTGGCATACAACAGACACTCAAGCACCGCTTTGGCTTCGGCGGGACTCTTCACGCGCGGCGTTTTCGCCCGCTTCGAAGCCTGCTCCTCGCCCGACGGCGTGGCGTTCTCGCCCGCGTTCATTTCGGCGGCGCTTTCGCCGCGTGGATTCACCGTGCGCTCGACCTCGTTCCGTTCCGCCGCGCCCGGGTCGGTCTCAGCTGGGATTTGTTTCTTGCTGGTTTTCGGGGAAGACATTCTCGATCTGTTCCTCCACTGCCGTAGCGATGACGTCACCAAACAGAGTGTTTTGAGCGAGCCGGATTCGCCGGCGGCGGCAAAGCTCCAGCAAGGCCAGAAACGTCACGATGCTTTCGAGCTTGTTGAGGCACCGGTCGAACATCTCCTTCAGGCTGAGCCGGCCACCGCGGCGAATCCGATGTTCAATATCCACCATCTTGTCCTCGACGCGGAACCGCTCTTCGAGGACGCGGTGAAAATCCTTGGAGGTCGCATAGCGCAAGACCCGGCCGAACGCGGCGAACAGCGCCTCGAGATTCTCCATGACCTGGCCGTCGGCCTCGGGGGCTACAATCGGAATGACGTGCGTGCGATAGAAGACGCGCGAGTGCTCCTCTGCGCGTTCCGACAGAGTCTGGGCGGCCTCCTTGAAGCGGCGATACTCGACCAGCTGGCGGATCAGGGCGCGGGTGCTCGTGATCTCGTCCTCCTGGGCTTCGGCCTCCTCCTCGAACGTCGGCGCGGGCATGAGCGCGCGGGCTTTGAGCATAATCAGCGTGGCCGCCATCACCAGAAACTCGCCCGCCAGCTCGATGTTCAACTTCTCGGCCGCTTCGACGTACTCCAGATATTGTTCGGTGATCTTGGCGATCTCAATGTCGTAGATGTCCATCTGGTGCTCTTTCACCAGATGGAGAAGGAGATCGAAAGGACCTTCGAAAACCGGCAGTTTGATCCGATACGTCATCGTGGTTTCTCGAGACTTTGGGAGCTGTGCGTCCGCCACGCATAAGAGAACCACGGATAGACACCGATCAACACGGATTTGTCCTCTGCCTGGTCCCTGCCCATCCCCGGTCGCCTCTCTTCATAATCCGTGTCCATCGGTGTTCATCCGTGGTTGGCTCTTTCTTGCTTCCGGCCAGGAAGACGCAGGATACCCGTCCGGCAAAACCGGCTCGCCATACCGTCCGAGACGTGCGACCCGCGCCCTTCACATTCTGCGCGAGTAATAACGCTCTGTATAATCGGAACAGCAGTATGGCTACACTTATAACCCCCACCCCGTCAAAAAGGTCTTTCTCTTCGCCCGCCCCACAATCGTCCAGCAACTCACCCCTCAAACAGATGCAAGGCCTTGCGCAGCCGGCGCATGGTCTGCTCGGCGACCTCGCGCGCCCGCACGTTGCCCTCTTCCAGAACGCGATCCACCATCCCCACGTCGGCTTCGATCTCGCGGCGTTTCGCGCGGATCGGCTCCAGCATCACGTTCAGCCGCTCGATCAGGACTTTCTTGTCGTCCATGCAACCGATCATGGCGGTGCGACACCCCTTGTCAATCCACTCGAGTTTGTCCGGGCTGAACAGCTTCTGATACGAGAAGACATTGCAGATATCCGGATTCCCCGGATCCCGGCGCCGGACTCGCGCCGGGTCGGTCACCATCATCCTGACCTTCTGGGCGACCTCGTCGGGCGAATCCGACAGGTTGATCGCGTTGTCGTAGCTCTTGCTCATCTTGCGGTTGTCAATCCCCAGCATGCGCGGCGCCACGCTGAGGATCGGCTGTGGCTCGACCAGCACTTCGCCATAGATATTGTTGATCCGCCGAACCATCTCGCGCGTCATCTCGAGGTGAGGCACCTGGTCCTCGCCGATCGGCACCGCCACCGCGTCGTAAAGCGTGATGTCGGCCGCCTGGAGCACGGGATAGCCCAGAAACCCAAAATTCGAAAGATCGCGGTTCTTGACCTGCTCGATCTGCTCCTTGTACGTGGGACAGCGTTCGAGCCAGGGCACCGGCGTGAACATTCCGAGGATCAGTGCCAGCTCGGCGTGCTGCTTGACCTGCGATTGAACAAAAAGCGCACTGCGTTTCGGGTCGAGCCCCACCGCCAGCCAGTCCATGACCATCTCCCGCGTGTTCTCGCGGATCAGCGAGGTATCCTGCCACTCCGAGGTCAAGGCATGCCAATCGGCCACCATGAAGAAGCATTCGTATTCGTCTTGAAGGCGCACCCAGTTCTGCAGCGCGCCGAAATAGTGTCCCAGATGAAGACGACCCGTTGGGCGCATCCCACTCAAAATGCGCTTCTTGCCCATTCCAAACTCCTTTGCTAGAAGATGAAGCGGAAGACGAGGTCCCGGCAGAAGCCCACGATCCAGAGGAAGAATCTCGAAGCCGGTGAAATCAGAATCAACATCAAAATGACGTAGCCATAAGGCGCAAGAGCCTCGTAGCGCTCAGCCAGCGGCGAACGGGCCGACACCAGAAGCCGAAGCAGCACGTGTGAACCGTCCAGCGGTGGGATGGGGAGCAGGTTGAAAATGCCCAGGCAGACGTTGATGGTGATGAAAAAGACCAGGATCATGATCAGTGGCTTCATCGCGGGCGTAAGCATGCCCGTCACGACCGCCAGCTTCATCAACACCGCCGCGATCACCACCAGCAGAAAGTTGGACGCCGGACCCGCGAGCGACACAAAGATGTCCCACTCCGAGCTGCGAAACCGGAGCGGATTGACCGGCACGGGCTTGGCCCACCCGATCAGCGGCAGACCCGATGGCCCAAAAAACTGAATGATGGGGATCAGCACTGTTCCAATCGGGTCGAGATGGACCAGCGGGTTGAGAGTCAACCGCCCTGCCCGGGCCGCCGTCATGTCACCCGCCCGATAGGCCACCAGAGCATGCGAATACTCGTGCACCACGATCGAGAAGAGCAGGACCGGCAGGGCAAGTACGCGTTCGTTGAAAAGTTCCGAGAGATTCAAAGAGTTCTTCCTTGAGCGATCTTATTCGCAGGTGTGTCTGGCTGAACTGATCCCATTACATCGGATTGAAAGGTCACCGTTCACGGCCCTGGCGTCGCATAGGTTGTTATTGATACGCCTCCGCGCGGCGCCTGTCAACGGGTAGATCATGCATCCTCGCAACAAGGAAGCCGACGACGTCCTTTTTACCCGACAAGCCACAGCCACAAGCTCTGGATCGCGCCGATGGCGAAGCCCAGCACGCCGCCGACCAGCTCGATCGAGCGCAACTCGGTTCGCGCCAGGCGATAAACCAGCGACTCGAACTTCTCGATTTCCACGGCATCGAGTTTCTCGATCACCAGCTGTTTGAAGTCCACCTTCTCGTTGACCGCCCGGATCACGTCGTCGGTCATCTGGGGCAGGGCGCGCTGCATTTCGAACATGAAACTCCCCTTGATGCGGTCGAGCAGCTCACGGGAAATGAATCGGCGCACCAGCTTGGGCAGGGATTTTAGTTGGTCGGCGAGAAACTGGTCCACTCGTTCCTCGACAATCTTGAGGATCGGCGGCTCGAGATTGGCCGACTCGATGATCTTGCGCAGATCGTCGCGGCTGATCAGCTCTTCCTCGATGACCTCGCCGACGCGACGCGTCAGTTCAATCCGGCGTTTGGGGATCAGGCCGTGGAACGGGATGCCGAGAATTCGGACCTCGCGACGCGGCCGGAAGAGCATCCTCACCGCCACCCAGTTGGTCGCCCAGCCGATCACCGCGCCGACCACCGGCCCCATCGCATATTTCACCCAAACATTCATTCTTTGTCGTGTTCCTTATACGTGGAGTGCGTGCAGCTTGCTGCCGCTGCTCTCGAACGACCCTACGCCAAAAACCGCAGCCGGTTGACAGCGGATCGTTCCGAAACAGTGGCAGCAAGCCGCACACATTCCACATCTCCCGTCATTGCGCAAAGACGATCGTCCTTACAGCCTCGCTCTTCGACGCGTCGCCACTCCCAGTCCTGCAATAATACCACACGCGATAAACGACAAATAAAGCCCGATGCGGAAACTTGAAGGACGGAAAACGAAAACGATTCTGTGGCGACCGGGCGGAACATAGACGCCTATCAGTGCATGATTTGCACGCACAACGTGCGAGGGCGCTCCGTCTACTCTCGCCTTCCAGCCCGGATGGTAGGCCTCCGAGACAACGACCAGATCATTGTCCCCCGCTTCGACCCCCAATTCGATCCGGTCGGGTGTGGGGCGGACATACTCGACAGACGACGGTCCGGCTTGTCCCTTGTCGCCGACCCTTTCGGGCTTCGGCCCGGTCGCCAACGCGTACTTTTGCGGGTCAAAGATCGGGCTTGTGAGTAACACGATTTCCTGTTCGTCGGTCATGCCATCGGTCGGACGCGCCTTTGCCAGGAATACGGGGCCGCGCGTGGTTTGAACACCATAGATCCGAAGCCCAAAATCGGTTTGTTCAGCAAGGCGCAAACCCTGTATCTTCAAATCTTCATACGAAAGGAGAAACTTGACATTGAGCATCGAAAGCAAAATGGGGTTGAGATTCTCGCCGACGCTGAGCAGGCCACCCATCGAATATTGCACTGCGCGGTGGCTCAAGGCATTGATGAGATGCCCAAACCACCGCAGACATAGCGGATAATAGCCGCGAGCATCGTGCAGGCCATAAATCGCGGCACGGTTGGCCCACAGTTCCGGTTGGTTCTGATCGTTTCGCCAATCGCCCACACTGTCGGTGGCCAGAAAGCGCCGGTTCCCATCCAATCCCGCCGACAAAAACTGTATCAACGGCGAGCGGGGATAGAATTCGTCCACTTGGCCTTGAAGCGTTCGGGTCGAGACGACCCATCTGCCGTACGTCAGGGTATCAGTCAGAACCAGCAACGCAGCGAGGACAAGAGCGCCCCGTCGCCAACGAAGATTGATTCGCGCGCCGACGATAAAAAGGATCGTCCACGCCGCAGCGAAAGCGGCCGCCCGCGAAAACGATCCGGCTGCCCAGTTTCGCAGCTGCAAATCGAGATAGCGACCGCTGGCCGGGTCGAACTGGGGATAGTATCTCGCGATTCCCGCCCAGCGCATCGCTTCGGCGCTCGATAAGGCAGCCAAAATCAATAGGAGAGAAAAAACGCCCGCAACCAGAGCGACTCGCCTGTTCGCCAACGCGTTTCCCTCTTTTCCACCAAAAGACTTCTCCAAGACCATCGCCAAAAGGGTCGCCAGGCCAAACTGCCAGAAAAGCAGCCAGCGCCCGGGTACCCGAAATCGGTCGAAACCCGGCACCCATTCGTAGAGCAACCGAAAGACGGGGTTGTAGCGTCCAAGCGCCAGAAAGAACGCCAGTCCGGCCAAAACGAGATGGTATGTCGCAAAAACGCGTCCATCTCGTTCTTTCTGACTGGCCGCTCGCCCGCCAAAGAGAAACCGCCACGAGAAGATGACGATGAGGAGTCCCACGAGCGGACCGATTCCATCGTAACCGCAAATGTCCCAATAGCCTTCGATTCCACCCCAGTAGGTGCGCTCGTTTCGAGGATCGCCGAAGAATCTGGGCGCGACGGTCAGCCAGAAGTAGCGCGGAGCAATCGAGCAGTCCGTGACCGATTCCCAGCTTTGTTTTTCGCCGCGTTGGAAGGAAAGCGCTCCAAACTCGCTCGAGGGAATGATGCTCGATGCACTCAACGCAACACCGAGCGCCCCGGCGACAAAATACCTCAACATCACGGCTCCAACGTGGCCGAATCTGTCGGGCAAGTCAGACCTCTCAGACCGGTCCGACCGGTCCGCCCCATAGCTTAAAGTGATTCCTGCAACAACGCACCATATCGCCTGTAAAATCAAAGCAATCCATGTGTAGAAAACGATCTGTGGGGAACCGGACAAAACCTGTGCCCCAATGGCCAAAGCGAGCAAGGCAACGGACCGCGCAGTCGCGTCGCGCTGACCGACTCGCCAGCCGAACAAGAGTATCCAAGGTACCCAGGCGGCGGTTGCCGGAAAGACAACGATCCCGCTCATCAGGTGATTTGCGAAGAAGCCCGCCAGCCCGAGCGTCGCTGCCCCGCAAAGCGCCGGCCAAGGACCGACACCCGCCGCGCGCCTGAGGTAAAACCACATTCCCGTTGCGCCAAAAGCAATATCCACAAACATCAACAACGAAAACGCGTAGCGCGGGTCCATCGCCAGAAGCAGCAGATTGGGCGGATAGAGCCAGCGCAATTGGGGATCGCCCACCAGAGGCCAACCGCAAAATGTCGTGGGATTCCAGAGCGGAAGAACGCCTTGCTTCAACCAGATGCGGCCGAAGTCGGCCGTGGGGAGAAAATAGTTCACCAGGTCAACGCCCGAGAACACCCGGCCGCGCCACAGGAAGTCGCCGCAGAGAATGACAATCCCCGCCAGCAACAGTCCATAGGCCAACATCGAGCTCGAACGGCGCAAGTTCAGTCTCCTCAGGCAAATATCTTCATGAGCTCGGCAGGCAGACTGTCGCGATTGGCCAGGGTCACCTCGATGATTCTCACATCGCGGCGCTTCCGGATTTCATCGGCAAACGGATGGGGACGGCTCAGAATTGTGCCAAGAACGGGTACCGGTGAATCCAAGGCTCGCCTCGCCACCTCGCGGAACCGTTCGGAGAAAAGTTCCATCTTGCCGATCTCGTCCATCACGACCAGCCGCGCGGCGGCGATAGCCTCTTCGATCTCGGGCACGACGGCGGCTTCGAAGGTTCGAACGTCCACACCGTATTTCCCTACGCGCCAGCGACCGGCGATTTCGACCGACGCCAAAACCAGGCTCTTGCCGCTGAGCAGGTTGAGCGAAAAGCCAAGCCGTTGTCCTCCGCGCCGAATCTCACCGGTGTAGAATCCTCCCGCCTCGATGTGCGCGGCAGCGAGAAGTCGTTGAATGGCCGTCGTCTTGCCGATCCCCGGACGGCCGGTAAGAAGAACTTTTGCCCGCTCTGTCATACCGCGGCCTGCTTTCTCCCCAGGCAATGGTTGGGGCTTCTGTCACGAAAACCCGGCCGCTGTCAAGGTTGGTCCGACTGATGGGAACCACAGATTAAAGTGGAAAGCAAAAGTAACTTTATCCACGAAGAGATACGGAGGCGCACAAAGCAGCCCAAACGTGCCTTCTTGGTGTTCCTTCGTGTCTCTTCGTGGATGACAGGGCTTTTGCTTGATCTGTGAGAATCTTTGAAATCTCCGGTTCCCTATGAATCTGTGGTTCCATAAATCTGTGGTTCCGAAATCGGGTTTCGATTGACCGGCGAGCCAAAACGACTAGAATGGGTTTTTGGGTCGCGAAGCATCCGTGACGAACGAGGATTTTGTAGGTGAGGTGGGATCGCTATACGATTCGGCGCAAAGTGAACAGCTTCTCGCGGCGGGCGGGATGGACTTGGGCGCCGGCGTTCCCCATCCGCGCGTGGATTGCCCCCACCTCGCGCTGCAACCTCCGCTGTCGCACCTGCTACGTTCACACTCCCGGCACCAACTACAGCCACGAGGACATGAAGCCCGAAGTCTATGAGCGGGTGAGGCGCGAGCTGCTTCCGTCTCTTCAGGAAGTCCACCTTGGCGGCGCGGGCGAGCCGTTCCTGGCGCCGATCTTCTACGAAATGCTCTCCGACATGTTCGAGCTGGGCAAGCGCATCACGGTCGTGACCAACGGGACGATCAGCCGGCCCGAGTATCTCGAACGCATGGTGCGATCGCCCGGGGTGGTCATGATCAGCATAGACGGGACCACGGCCGACGTGATGGATCGAATCCGTCCGGGCGCGCGTCTCGACCGCGTCCTGGACTTTATGAAGACCGTGAAAGAGATGATGGATCGGTCGGTTCATCCCGCCTTCGAATTCCAGATCAGCTTCGTGGTCACGCGATCCAACGTGGGGCAATTGACCGATTGCGTCGAGCTGGCTCATCGCTATGGCGTGCGGACGGTGGCGTTTTCAAGTTTCCTGACGGGCGGGCGGACCGATGAGTTCGCCGTCGAGGAGTCACTGATGAACCAGCCCGAGCAAGTCCTCCCCCACTGGGAACGCGCCCGCCGGCGCGGCCTGGAGCTGGGCATCAACGTCCCGCCGATGGTCTTCGACTGCCGCGACCGTCCCGAAGCCGAACAGCAGAAGTGGCAGCCGACACTGTATGGCCCGAGCGGCCGGATCCGGCAGTGCCCGCTGCCGTGGTGGAACACCTACATCGAGACGGACGGATCGGTTCGGCCCTGCTGCATTTTCCCGCCGATCGGGAACCTCCTCGAAGGCTCCTTCGGCGACGTCTGGAACGGCCCCGGCTATCGCGAGCTGCGCCGGACGGTCAACACGCCGGAGATGCCGAATCACTGCAAGCAATGCTTCATGCCGGTGAGAATCTGAGGATTTACGATTTTGGATTGATGAGGCTTTTGCAAAACTCGACGTGGCGTGGGCTGTTAGCCCGCGAAAGGTGGCGATTTGGCAACAATGCCTCATTTGGAGCGCTATTCACAGGCTAACAGCCTGCGCCACAGGAGTTCTGCAAAAGCCTCCGGAGAGTGTAGTTGTTTCAACAGATCCAGCGCGGTGGAGACCCAGACGGGTGCGGCGCCGCGTTCGAGAAAAGAGGACCGGGCGCGCCAGGTTTCGTAGCCGCCTTGCTCGTGGGCGGCGACGGTGGGAACATAGCCCAGGTAGTCGTTGGCCAGATCAATGACGAAAGTCGTGCGGAACGGGCTTTTCTCTTTGACTTCAAGCCCCAGTTCGACAAACGCCTCGCCCGGAAACGCCACGATGCCGACGTCGCCGATGCGCAGCGCTTGAATCGGCACTTTGACCTTCTCCGGCCAGTCGGCCATGAGAGCGGTTTCGCGCGCATAGATTTCGGACAATGATTTCATCTGCGGCCCGGCTTTTTCGACGATGCCGCGCGCGGACTGGACCTCTTCGGCCGATGGTTTGCGAACGCCCAGCTCGACGGTCGCCAGGCGACCGGCCAGCGGGACCCACTCCTGATATTTGATCCCCTTCAGAACTTGCAGCGCGTCGTCAGCCACCATGCGCGCCACTTTGTTCATCTGATGATAAGGATAGGGCGGGGTGAGCCGTTTCCGCACATCCACATTGTTGATGTTGCCCGAGCAGCCGTTGGTGAGGATCGCGACGCAAGGCGGCTTGGTGATGCTCGTCGAGGTCGGCCAGTCGCGTTCGATCATGGCGGTCCAGATGCCGTAGTAGTCGGCGCTGATGTCGCCCGACTTTTCGCCGCCGACGTAGTGAAGCGTGTAGCTGGCCAGAACGGCAATAGGGTCGCCGTCGAGATCCTGAACGGCGAGGACGGGCAACGCGGGATCGGTCGGTCCGGCGGGCTTGACGACATTGGGATTCTCGACGCCCGGGTTCATCTTGACCTGATCGTCGGTTTTTCCCCAAGGGTCCGGCGGCGGGGTATGCGGCTTCATGAAGTAGCGCCGATTGAAAACCACGCGATCTTCGCTCCCGACGCCCCATCCGACCCGCGCGGTGCGAAGATTGTTCACCGCGCGGCGGACCCCATCGGCGACGCGGACCGCGACAAAATCAAGGTAAGCGGGGTCGGCATCGCTTTGAAAAACGGAAACCGTGGCGCCGGCGGAGTGGCTGTGGGTGGCCGCGACGACGACGTGATCGGGTGGAATGCCCGTGTGTTTCTCGATCAGCTCTTTTGCGCGCAGAATGACGGTCCGATCCAAAGCCACCGCGTCGCAAATGGCCAACGCGATTTTCTCCTCGCCGTTGTCGAGAACCAGACAGCGCACGTGCAGTTCGTCATGGATGTTGGTGGCCTTGCGATCCGACATTCCTCCGGGCATCGAAATGCCGAGAGGCGGGGTGATATTGGATTTCGCCGCTCCGGCGCGAAAGACCTTGGCGTTCTTGCTTTCCGCCGCCTGTCCGACGGAGCAAAGGCCAATGGCCAAGACTAGCACCGTCGCCAGAAGTCGAAGTGTTCGACCAAACCACAGCGCGCTCATTTCATCCTCCTCCTATTCCAGAGAATTCGTCGTTTGCTCGATGATCTGCACTCGCCGCAGGTTGAAGACAATCGCCCGGCGATGACGAGGATCGCCGCCGACCGGGCCTCTCGCGACTCAGTGGCGGCATTCCTCACGCGGTCCGCGTCCTCGCCTTCTTGACGCCGGGGCAAAATCCGGTTCCGCGTGAGGTATGCCGAGATTCCGGAAAGAAGATCAACGGATTTCTGTTTCCCACCGGGGAAATCCGTGGTCCCTTTTTCGTTTCTTTTTTTCTTGTATTCGCGCGGGCATGGTGCCATACGGAGGGCGTGATTGTGGAATGAGGCCGCGTGAAGAAGACGGCTGCCGCGGCCCAAACGAACCGTGATCGTAGAAGCCGTAGAGCCATGCCGCAGACTGCCCAGCCCGTCCGCTCGCTGTTCAAGCACCGCCTTCCCGGTTTGCGAACGATCATGCTCATGCTCGGGGGCGTTCTGCTCCTGGTTCTCCTCAACGTCGGGAGTCTGCGCCGCTACGTGACGGCGCGCCAGCAGCGCAATCGAATCGCCGAGGTGGTCGAGTCGAAAAAGGAAAGCCTCCGGGAGCTGGAACGCCAGAAGCGGTCGCTCGAACTGGGGATGTTTGAAAACGAGAAGTCGGTTCGCGAATCCTACCGATTGCTTCGGCCGGGCGAACGGATGATTTTGCTGGTCCCGGAAGAGAGCAAGACCAGCGGCACGACGGCGGCTAAACGAGCTACGAAATAAGAGTGGCGCAGGCTGACAGCCTGCGAAAAGTGGCATAGACTGACAGCCTGCGAAACAGCAATCACAGCCTAACAGGCTGCGCCACTATGGCAGCGGAAAAAGGCGCAGAAAGTTGTTGACACCCTCCGCCGGGGGCGAGGATCATAGTCTCTAGATGGCGCGGGGTGGAGCAGTGGTAGCTCGTTGGGCTCATAACCCAGAGGTCGTCGGTTCGAATCCGGCCCCCGCAACCAGAATCTTTCACGGTCGGTTGGTCAGCTCAATGCCCGGCCGACCGTTTTCGTTTCACCCCAAACGGTGGCGATGTAGCTCAGTTGGTGAGAGCGGCGGATTCATAACCCGCAGGTCGGGGGTTCAATTCCCCCTGTCGCCACCACTTCCAACACTCGGCTTACGCGCTCTTCGCAACCTCAAAATGAGGGGCGAGCGATAACTGATCGCGATCTTCCACGCGACGAGCGCGACGTTGGGGCGGCAGAGCGATCAGCGAGAGCCGGCACGACGGATTTCGCGATGGGTTCGGGCGGCTTCGACAAGCAGCTTTTCGAGAGTGGCGTAGTAGGCCCCGCTTTCCATCGAGGATTTCTTGCGCTTGAGTTCCTCAATTCGGTTCAGCAGGGAACGATACCGGTCGGCCAAGTCGCGCGGAACGGTGGAAGGAAACGTAAAGTCTCTGAGAAAACGCTGCGCGGCCTGGGCGCCATCCGACAGATCGGCCGTGGCGACGGTGGTCGTTGTGCTTTTCTCCGGAGCAACGTCGGTCTGCAATTCTCCCGCCAGGCGCGTCCCCCAAAAAAAAGAGCAACGGCGATGAGAAAAAGTCCTTTTGCTCGGATGTCTTTCAAGGTCATTGCATGCGCATTGGCCGTTTCATTCTCCGGCGCGGCCTTCGGCCAGGTTAAGGGCGATGTCAACGCCGACGGGATCGTCAACCTGATTGATGCCGCCATGATCAAGGATCATCTCCTGGAACGGAAACCACTTACTGGAAGCGCATTGACTCGCGCCGACACTGACGCCGACGGCAAGGTCCGCATGGCGGACGTGGTGTGGGTTCTCAACCATCAGTCCCCTTCCACAACGATTACGGTCAATCTCCCCGGCAACGTGCCGCTGGTGTTGGGGAGGGTTCCGGCGGGAAACTTCCAGATGGGTTCGCCCGACACCGAACGCAGCCGCTATAGCAACGAAGGACCGGTGCATACGGTCAACATCGCCTACAATTTCTACATGGGCAAGTATGAGTTGACGCAGAAGCAATGGTTGGCGGTAATGGGCAGTTGGCTCGATACGACATACAATCCTCCCAATTATCCGCAATATGGCTTGGGGGACAATTACCCGGCTACTTTGTCTCCTGGAACGACGCGCAGAAGTTCATCGCCGCATTGAATACCCATATCACGAACACGGGTCAGGGGCCGGCGACGTTTCGCCTTCCCAGCGAGGCCGAGTGGGAATATGCCTGCCGCGCTGGAACCCAAACGCGGTTCTTCTTCGGCAATTCGTTGTCGGTGGATGACGGGGGAGCCGACGGCCCGGCTGAAGGTTTGGCCGGCAATCGGTCGCGGACTACATGTGGTGGTGGTTCAATTGCCAGGGGAACGCCAATGGGGCATACGGCAACAAGCCTGTGGGAACAAAGCTGCCAAACCAGTTTGGCTTGTATGACATGAGCGGAAATGTCTGGGAATGGTGTCAGGATTGGTGGGATAGCAGTTATACTGGCGCGCCGACAGATGGGAGCGCATGGGAGAGTCCGACGGGCAGTTACCGGGTGCGTCGCGGCGGCGGTTGGAACGACCATGCGTTCCGCTGTCGCTCAGCGGCTCGCGACTACAACGATCCGGGCGCTCGGTTCAACGATCTCGGGTTCCGGTTGGTGCGGACTCAGTGAGTGATTTGTACTCTTTGTTCTTTACCCTTTAGCGAGCGAAGCGAGCCAATGTGAGAGAGGGCGAGAGACGTGAAAGTTCGTGATGTCATTCGTCTGTTGCGCGATGACGGGTGGAGCCTGGTCCGCACACGCGGCAGCCACCACCATTTCCGCCATCCAACGAAACCGGGGACCGTCACCGTGCCCGGCAATCCGAATTACGACTTGCATCTCAAGACGCTCGCAAGCATATTCAAGTAAGCCGGACTCCGAAAGGAGGAGGAAAAGTGAAATATCTCGTCATCATCGAAAAAGGCCCGGAGAACCTTTCGGCCTATGTTCCCGATCTTCCTGGCTGCACAAGCGCTGGGAAAACACTCGAGGAAACGATGGCAAATATCCGCGAAGCCATCGAAGGCCACCTTGCCGTCATGCGCGAGTATGGCGAGTCAATCCCTGACCCGGTGTCGGAAGCGATGGCCGTCGAAGTGGAGATGACTATATGATCGCAAGGATTCGGTCGCGCCGGACCTGAAAAGAAAACCATCGCGAAGCGGGAGGAATTCGCCGTGAAGAGCCAGTATGTTGTCTCAACCCTTTCTTTGTTGTTCGTCTTCGCTTTCGGCGGGAATTTGCTCGCGCAGACCATCCGCATCGGCGCGGTGTCGGGCATCAAGGGCCAGACGGTCTCGGTGCCGGTGACGCTGACATCCGTGAGTTCGCACACGGCGGCGTTGGTGCGCGTGCAATACAACACGGCGGTGTTGGAGAACGTGGCGGCGATGTCGGGGCCGCTGATGTCCAACGGCCACGCGCTTGATTCATACTCTCCGGCGGCGGGACGATTTGACGTCGCAGTCTATGCGCCGTTGGGGATGCCTTCGTTCAAGGCAAAAACGGGGACGGTGTTCAATCTGAGCTTTCGCGTGAAGTCCAACGCGCCGTCGGGCGTCTCTCCCATCACCTTCACAACGATTGGAACGCCCTCTTTGCCGGCGGCGGATTTGGTCGGCGTCACAGGCGCCGCCGTCTCACCCAGCACGGTTGCAGGCAGCGTGAGAGTCCTTGCCACCGCGGCCGACAAAACCTGGCAACTTTATCCATAGCGGCTCCAGTCATCTCGTGGCGCGGGCGGTGCAGCCTTCGCGGTAAGCTTCGTGGCTGGGGAAGAGCGAGGCGCGATGCGTCCGCGCGGCCCGCTTTCCTGCGACAGATCGGGAGCCTGGCGCCTCGGAGCCCAGCAGCGGCGGCGTGTCCTCGACATAGTCGCCCGCTTCGGCCACGCGCTCGTTGCCATAGTCCCAGTCCTGGGGCCGGACATATTGCGAATGGCAATACTGACATCCGTTGGCGATGTAGAGTTTGCGCCCGGCATTTTCCAGCGCCGTCCGCGCGCGGAAGTATTTGGACGGTTCGAGCCGATCTTCGAGCGTCGGGAAAAAGACGACGGCGGCGACGACCCGAGGCCCCGTTCGGCCAGCTGTTGTTTGACGCCGCGCTGGGCCTTCTTGATCTTCGACAGCCGTTCCTCGAAACTCTTGCTGAGTGAGATTCTTTGCGTCGCGGCGCAGATTCCAGGCCGCGATCAACACGTCCTTCTGATTCGAAGCCGGTTGATTGCGGTCGCCTTGCTGCTGTTGCTGCTGCCGGTCTTGGCTGGACTGGTCGGAGACGGCCTCTTCGAATTCGCGACGGAACGGGCGAATCTCCAGGAAATACGGATAGCCAAGCGTTTCGAATTCCGCACGGCCGGGTTTTCCGTCTTTGGCCCAGACGGCTCACGTAATCAGGTCTCCCGGCTTCAGGTTCAAGGTTTCGAGCATAAACGTGTGACGGCCTTGGGCGGTCCGCAGCGCTTCCGATCCCTGTGGCCCCAGAGGCAGGCGAACCGGTTCCCGACCGGCGACTTCGATCTGGAGGCCGTAGGTGGTCAGGCCAAAATCGTCGTCAACCGTGAACGCAAACGGAATCTCGTCGAGCGAGGTCACCTCCAGATCGTCGCGTGGAAAGGCGATCTTGCCCTCTGGAGGGTTGTCGGGTTTGGCCGTGATGCGGTACTCAGGGACAAACTCGTTGGCCGCATTCTCGTGATCCGTGAGCCTGACGCGGTACACGTCGTTCTTCGCGACCTGCAGCGTTCCCTGCCACAGATTCGGCTGCGTTTCTCGCAACGCGACCTCCGGGCTGTTTTCGAACGTGAGTTGGGCGCTCTTCAGGGGTTTGTTGACGTGAACGGCGACGTCTTACGCGTGTCCCTTCCACGGCTGTGATGTCGCCCCCGTAAGAGGTCTCCGTGGGCGGCGGATGCAAATAGTCAGGATAGCGGTAGGTCAGATCAATTGAATCAACTTCGGGCGGCGTCCACACGGCAATGCGGTAAACCTCGGAACCAGCGACCCGAGCCGAACCTGGTAAGAGACATCGGCCCGCAGATCGGCAAAGGGATGATAGTGGATCTTCGGCGATGCGCCCTCTTTCATCCGCGCCGTTTGCCACGCGCCATCCGCCTCCCGCCAGAGAATGGAAGCCGTCTCGGCGGTTTGCTTCGACAAGACGCGCACGACCGCGCTCTCTCCCCGACGGACTCGAGTGTTTCCCGCCACCGAACGAAGCCGGCATGGCGGGCCCGGACGCGGCGCTTGCCGTGCCGCCGGCGGCCCGCAAATCGAGTTCCGCCGTCTCTCCCGGCAGTCTCACAATCGCCAGCTCCTTTTCGTTTCCCGTCTCCTTCGGCGGCCGGAGCGGTTCGCCAACCAGCCAGGCGCGCCGACCCTCAACATCGCTTCCGAGATAAGTCAGTGTTTCGTACAGGAGCGGAATGAACTTCACCGATCGGGGAAGATTGGACCATTCGAGATCCATGCCAAACGCCCAGATCACCGCCCGCCCCTCCCCCCGGCGGACTTCGAGCAGGGCCGGCCATTCTTGGCCATCGGCGTCCGGTTCAAAGCGGGCGATCACGCGGGGATTCTCTTCGGTCTCTGACTTCGCCTGCGGCGTCGGAATGGACAGCCACTGGTGATTGTAGAAATGCACACTCGAGAAATCATTGAACTGCGGGCCGCGCAAAGGCCAGCGCCAGGAAAACCAGCATGGCCATGCGCAAGAGCATCAGTAGGATGTGTTGGAGCCGACGCCGTTCGATGACCTCCTTGCGCGTCGGCGGGATGAACATCAGGCTGCTGAAGCGCGTGGTCTGGCGCTCGGGCCGCCGGATCTGATGGATCAGCCAGGGCGCCACCAGCAGCGCGAGCCCGCCGAGAAACAACGGCGCAAGAAAGGCGAGGGGCATCAGCGTCGTCCTCCCATCGGGGCGGCCGCGCCGGGTTGCCGTCGGCGGCTCGCGGTGAGCAGCGAAGCGTTGCGCCGGTGGAGAAAGAAATGCAGCGCGCGATCCAGCGGTTCGGAAACCACGAACTCCTCGACGTCAATTTCGGCCGAGAGGCATTCGCGCCGAATCATGGAAAAATGCCGCCGCCGGTTTTCCAGGTATTCCGCGCGTGCCTGTTCGGGAATGGTGAATCGTTCGCTTTCGTCCTCAAAGTCCACAAAGGTCGTGGCCTTGTCGAAGGGGAAGGTCTGCTCCGCGGGATCGGAGATCTGCAAGACCATCACATCGTGGCGCATGGCGCGCAAGGACTTGAGGTGATCCAGCACTTCTTCCGCCGGATAAAGCAGATCGGAGATCAGTGCCACCATGCCGCGCGGCGGCAGAAGTTCAGCGAGCTCGCACAGCACGCCGGCGGTGTTCGTTTCTCCGGACGGCCGCAGGTTCTGCAATTCCACCAGCGTCCGTTGCAGGTGCCGTGGTTCATTCCGCGGGGGAAGGTGGGCCAGAATCCGGTCGCGGTAGGCAATGAGTCCCACCGCGTCGCGCTGGTGGTGCAGGGTCATCGCCAGACACGCCGCCAGCATGCGCGCGTAATCGAACTTGCTGACGGCGCCGGAGGCGTAGTCCATCGAGGCGCTGCAATCCAACAGCATGGTGCAGCGCAGGTTCGTTTCTTCCTTGTGTTGCTTGATCTGAAGGCGGTCGGCGCGCGCGTAGAGTTTCCAGTCAATGCGCCGCGGATCATCCCCCTGCGTGTAGGGGCGATATTGCGCGAATTCGATGGAGGACCCCGAGTGAGGGCTGCGATGCACGCCGGCCAGGAACCCTTCGACCACGGTTCGTGCCAGCAGCGACAGGTCGGCGACCTGGGCCAGCTGTCCGGGATCAATAAACTGGAGCTGCTGCGACATGACTTACCTCAACCACACGGTGACGCGGGCTGCCAGCTTGCCCAGATCGTGTCTGACCAGTCTGACTTGTCCGACGTGTCTGACCAGTCTGACCTGTCCGAGGTGTCTGACCAGTCTGACTTGTCCGACGTGTCTGACCAGTCTGACCTGTCCGACGTGTCTGACCAGCCTGATTTCAGTTCTCCAAGTCCCTCAAACAAGCCCCGACTTCGGCTCCGGGACGGCCTCCAGAAGCTGCGCGATGATGTTCTCGGCGTTGATGCGATCGGCCTCGGCGCGGAAATTGGTCAGAATGCGATGGCGGAGCGCCGACAGGGCAACGGCCCGGATGTCGGAACAACTCACGTGAAACCGGCCCTTCAGCAGCGCGCGGGCCTTTGCGCCCAGCAAGTGGCCAGAACGAAGAACGGTCGCGCCAGGGCCCGCCGCTCGCCGGCCACGGTGACCTGCTTTTCTTCCATCGCCTCCCGCAGCGCGGATTGGGTCTTCGGCGGCGTGCGGTTGATCTCGTCCGCCAGCAAGACGTTGGTGAACACCGGGCCGGGCACGAACTTGAACTCGCGCCGGCCGCTGCCCCGATCCTCCTCCAGGATTTCGGAGCCGACAATATCGGAGGGCATCAGATAGGAACGCAGGCGCTCGACTTCTTTATCGCTGAAAGCCAGCGCCCCCGGCTCGACAATATAGATGAACGGATAGTTGAACAGGTCGTCATCCGTCAGGCGGATCACGGCGTGTTTCACGCGTCCCTGCTTGTCGCGGTTCACGCGGATGGTCGTCAGTTCTGCCAGGCGGGTCGAGAAATTGATGTCCGAGGCGTCGTAGTCCGTTTGCCATCCTCCGCCGCGACGATAGGGCGAACTGTTGTAGCGGACGCGGCAAAACGTAAACACATTGCCGGGGAAGATGTCGCGCTTCGGAATCGCCCCGGGCGGTTCGTCCCGAAAATAACGGTATCCGCCGCGTCCCCGATAGCCCCGCTCGCCCTCGCTTCGATCGAACCGTTGCGAGTAGACGGTCAAGGCAGCCAGGAGCGACGACAGCGCGGCCACGATCGTCAGAATGCGACGAGCGGGATGCCGTGTGAGAGTCTGGCGGATGCGGGAACTCATTTTCTTCTCCCTGGCAGAGGCTCGCCGGTTCCCGCCGAAGATGCAGAGGAGACCCTGCCTGCTCGACTCCCCGCATCCCTTTCCACAAGCCGGAGGAGCAGCTTCTGGGCCTCCCAGTAATACGGCGTTTCTTCGAGCAGCCGGATCGTCTCCTTTTTCGCTTCGGCCCATCGCTCCAGGTCACAGAGTGTTTCGATCCGCTGCAGCTGGTAGTCAAGGGTGTGCGTCGGGTCGAGACGAAGCAGCTGGTCCAGAGTCGCAAGGACTTTCGCCTTGTCTCCGGTCTTCCGATAGGCTTCCAACGCCGAACGACGCATTCCCACGTCGAAGGGGTCAATGGCAAACGCTCTCTCGGCGATCCGAACGATCTCCAACGACGCACGGTCCTCTTCGAGGAGCGCGACCAACTTGCGACACGACGGGAGATCGGTCGCGTTCGAGCCCACCTCTTGGCGCAAGGCTGCCAGCAGGTCGTCACGACGTTTCTGGCGTTCATAGAACGAGATCAACTGTCGCCGGGGGGCATCGGCGCCACTGTAATCCGGGAATAGTTTGTACGCCTTCTTAAGCGCCGCTTCCGCTTTGCTCCAGTCCTCGGATTGAAGCGCTTCGCGGGCCGATCACATCGGTGAAGGGCGAAGAGCGTGCGCTCCCTTCCGCCTGGGCCAGCGTCGTCGTGGCCCCACGGTCGAAAAGTCCCGGCTTCGAGTTCTTGAGTGCCGGCGTGGACGGAAGGTTATCGTGCTCCACAATCGCTTTGTACTGCACGTTCAGCCGCTGACCCCAGGCGGGGTCCCGTTGCGTTTCCTCGTAAACGGAAATGCTCTCCGACAACCAACGCGGAACGCGGTTCTTCGTTTTCTGCAGGGTGATGACGTGTACGAACTCGTGCCAGAGGACGGATTTCCAATTGGCTTCCCCTTTGGAGCGGGCGGAGGGTGAATCCATGGTAACCAGTTGGCCGAAGCAAATGCCCAGGTGGCCCACGCTTCCCGGAAGCCCAACCGAGCGGACCATGGAATCGTCGTGGTGATCGAACATCTGAACCCGAATCGGCTTCTCCAGCTCGACCTCGTATTTTCGCGTATAGGAGGCATAAGCCTCTTGCAGCAACGCCAGAGCGTCGTTGGCGAGGATCGGCGCTTCCTTTCGGGGAAGCTGAAGCACGAAAGGACCGCGCTCAACCGTCTCGAAGCGTTGGAGCGAGTCGAGCAAGTTGAGCATGTTGAAGACCGTGACATTATAGCGGTCGGCTTTGAAGGCTTGTTCCAGCTGCCGCCGGCCCTCTACCGCATCGCCCAGCCGCAGGAGGTCAAAGGCGTAGTATGCGCGGGCGAGATAATCGTCGGGATCGCTTTCCAGCGCGCGCCGCTCGAACTCCGCGGCCTCCCGGAAATGGTGGGGATTGAGCGCCAGCAGCCGTTCCAGGCATTCCTCAAGCCGCGGGTCGCTGGATTTCCAGTAGCATTCGGCGAGTCCGGCCAGCGCATCCTGATTGTCCTTTTGGAGCTTCAGCGCTTTCTCGTAATATTCCGCCGCCAGCTGATAATCCCACTTGCGGCAAGCCAGATCGCCCGCCGCGAGAAAGCCGGGCGCATAGGTCGGGGCCTCTTCCATCAACGTGGCATACAGCGAATTCAGAATGGTTTTCGGATTGTCGCCCTGGAGTTCACTGATCCGTCCCAGGACCAGCATCAACTCGGAGCTGGGGCTGTAACGAAAGGCCCTGTCGGGCCCGTTCCAACGCACGCCCCAGGGTCTGAAGGTAGTCTGCCTTGCGCCCGCGTTCGCGATAAAGCAGAGCCAGACGCAACAAGTGGGCCGGCGAGGCATAGCGGTTTCCTTCGAGACTTTCGAGGTCGGCAATCGTCTCATCAATCCGACCGGTTTCGTATCGCAATTCGGCGCGATCAAACCAACCATCTCACCGGGAGCGGGTCGCCGCGTTCTTTGATCAAGGTTTCGAGTGCCTGGAGAGCCTTGGCGTAGTCGCCATGGCTCCAGAGAGGGCAGTGTACTCGCGGTTCTGCTCTGCGAGCGATGCCGCCGCAACACTCAAGGGGCTAAGGCTCAAACACAGGGCAAAGAAGATCAGCGCGGAATTTCGCCGCCGCACAATGGTGAAACAGCGTCCCGAGGAGAAGCGGCCAGCCGTTCTCATAACTACATCCTGAACCACAACCAGACGCCCTGGCGTCACCGCGTTTCGTCCTTTTTTCGGCGCGCCCGAACCGACTATCTCTTTTTCTGTATGAAGTTGCCTCTGGATGTCAATGCTGTTGTGGGGGGTAAGCCAATTGGCGCAGGAATTCCTCCACGGACTGGATATAAGAAAAGACCCGAAGCGGGCGTGTGGATCGCTCGCTTCGGGCATGTTGGTTAAACGGGGGATCTTGTCGTCTAGTGAACCTGCCTTGGGGATTCTCTGGGGTCTCAGGTTTTTGGATCCAGCTTGCTGTTGGAGAAAGGCTCAGGCGCCACCGCCGGCACCACCGCCACCACCGCCTTTGCGGCCACCGCGTCCACCACCAAAGCCGCCGCCCATCATGGGTGTTTCAAGCCACCGTTTGGCGGCCTCGTCACCGATGACCTTGGCCAATTCCTTGGACGTCGCCTCGCGCATTTCTTTTATCTTGGCCTGCTGGTCTTCAGACGACATGTTGTCCTCGCGAGCCTTTGCTCTGAATGCCGAGGACTCGCTCTGGAACTTCGCAAGGATCGGAAGGGCCTCCTTCACTTTGGCTTCTTCAACCTTGGCCATCAGCAGTCCGGATACCGCACCGGCCAGGCCTCCGCCCATCATGCCGCCACCCAGAAGGGGTCTGACCTTTTTGGTCTGTTCCTCGTTCAGGTTGGCTGACAATACGGCATCGAGGCCTTTTGTGTTCTCTTCCATGAGCGCCCGGAAATCCATCTGGCCGCCGTCGGCTGCGGCTTTGCGCGCCTCGTCCATCCGCTTGGTTGACGCGGCCTGCTCGGCCGCCAGAG
>Ga0315280_10002626_pt1 | contig 28846 bp, 28 predicted proteins | sample YL17G06_40_MG_FD_203697 | JGI IMG/M metagenome (GOLD analysis project Ga0315280, IMG submission 203697) | Sediment microbial communities from Yellowstone Lake, YNP, Wyoming, USA - YL17G06_40 | ecosystem: Environmental > Aquatic > Freshwater > Lake > Sediment | place: USA: Wyoming | collected... | reverse complement strand
ATTTCCTCAATAAGAAATCACCAAATCGAAAAACTAAAATCAACTTATCAGACAATTGATGTTTTAATTATTGACGATGTCCAGTTTTTGGCTGGGAAAGAAAAAACTCAAGAAGAATTTTTTTACATGTTTAATAGTTTATATGAAAAAAACAAACAAATTGTTCTTTCTTCCGACCGTCAACCAAAGGCTATCCCAACCCTGACTGAAAGATTAAGATCTCGTTTTGAAGGTGGAATGATAGCTGATATATCCCTTCCTGATTTTGAAACAAGGATTGCAATTTTGAAAGCAAAATGCCAAGAAAGAAAAACTAATTTTCCAGGAGAAACTTTAGATTATATCGCCTCCAATATCAAAAAAAATATTAGAGAATTAGAGGGGGCTTTAAATATTTTAGTTGCTTATCAAAAATTAAATAATTCCCTTCCCGATTTTAAAACAGTCAAATCTTTACTTAATAACTTAATTTCTTCTCCGGCTAAGGTCATAAATGCAAAAAAAATAATCAAAGCGGTAAGTGAGTTTTACGATTTAAAAGAAAAGGATTTAATCTCTTCTTCTCGAAAAAAAGAAATCGTCAAACCAAGACAGATAGCCATGTATTTATTAAGAGAGGAATTAAAGGGTTCTTTTCCTTTTATTGGTAGGAAATTAGGGGGTAAGGATCATACAACGGCAATTCACGCCTACAAAAAAATTTGCAAAGAGTTAGATTTAAACGAGGGTTTAATTGAGGAAATCAACCTAATTAAACAGAGGGTTTTAAGTGGATAAAAAATTGAAATTTAAAGATTCAATAAAAGTCCAGTAATAACTCTCAACTAATCCCCATCTTATTTAAAAAAGAAAAACCTCTTATCCACACAAACAACAACAATAATAACAATAATAATAACTATGAAAATAATTATTTTAAAAGAGAAATTAAAAGAAGGCATAAATATAGTTGAAAAGATTTCTCAAAAAACTCTTGCTTTACCAATTTTACAAAACACATTTTTCCAGGTAGAAAAAAATTTTTTAAAATTAACCACGACAAATCTAGAATCAGGAACTACTTGGTGGAACCTTGTTAAAGTAGAAAAAGAAGGTCAGATTTGCATTCCGACTAGATTTTTTTCCGGTCTTATTAATTCACTTCCCAATAAGCCAATTAACCTGGAGGTCATAGATTTAGTTTTATCTTTAGAATGCGAAAACTATAAAACAAAAATTAAAGGATTTAACCCAGAAGACTTTCCGATAATTCCGCCGATAAAAGAAGGAGAAGTATTAAGCGTTGATTGTTTTGGTTTTTGCCAAGCTCTTAATCAGGTTTTAGATATTCCTTCATCCTCTTTGGCTAGGCCGGAAATTTCTGGGATCTTTTTATCTTTCCAATCAGATTTAGTAAAAATAGTGGCTACCGATAGTTTTCGTTTAGCTGAGAGAAAAATTTTTTTAAAGACTAATCTTTCTAAAGAATATTCTCTAATTTTACCCCAAACAGCCTGTAGAGAAATTGTTAGTATTTTTGGAGACAAAGAAGGGGAATTAAAAATCTATTTTTCTCCGAATCAGATTTGGTTGGAATATATGATGGTTGAGGTTTCCCACCCCCAACTTCAATTTACTTCTCGATTAATTGAAGGTGAGTACCCTGATTATCAAGAAATAATCCCTAAGAAATTCGAAACCCATCTTACTCTCCCTAAAGAAGAATTTTTAAGCCAGATCAAAACCGCTAGTCTTTTTAGTGGAAAAATTAGTGAGGTAAAGTTAAAAATTGATCCCAAAAGTGGAGTTGTCGAAATTTTAAGTCAGAGTCCTGATTTAGGAGAGTATAATAGTTTTTTGAAAGGGAAAATCGAAGGTAAAGAGGTATTAATTTCTTTTAATCACCGTTTCTTAATTGATGGAATCTCAGAAATAAAAACAAAAGAATTAATCCTTGAAATAACAAACGAAGAAGGACCGGCTGTTTTAAAGCCCACTGATAGCGAGGATTATCTCTATATCATAATGCCAATTAAAACCCCGTAGGCAAGCCAGCCGATTATTCAGGTTTTGGAAAATTTTCTTTAGGGTATCTTGGCAAAACTCTTTCTAGGAAATCGTGGAAAATTGGACCAGCCAGGACCACTCCCGGTTCTTTGGCCATAGGTATATTGTTATTATTTCCCACCCATACCCCAACCGAGAGAGAAGGGGTATAACTTAGCGTCCAGCCATCTCTGTAATCCTGGGTTGTTCCAGTTTTGACAGCCACCTGATAATTCTCAAAATACAAAGGCGACCTTAAACCAAAAATTGGAGCCCTGGCTTCGTTGTCCGATAAGATATCATTAATGAGTCTCGCAGACTTTTTCTCTAAAACCCTTTTCGGTGTTTTTTTATTTTCTTCAATAATATTTCCTGAATAATCTTCAATTTTTAAAATAGCCGAAGGCGAAACCATTAAACCATCATTGGCAAAGACCCCGTAAGCTGAGGTCATTTCTAATAGATTTACCTCTTTGCCGCCTAAAACAATGGAGGGACCATAAGGAGGATTTAAAGTTGTAATTCCACAATCTTGGGCAGTTTTAATACTATCTTCCAAACCAGCTAAATATAGAAGGACCTTTACTGAAGGGACATTCAAAGACTGGGCTAATGATTGCCTGAGATTTACTGGTCCTCGAAAAAACCCATCATAGTTTTTGGGAATATATTCTTTACCACCCCAAATCCCAAAATTTGTTAGTTCGTCGACAACAATTGTTTTATCATCATAGCCTTTTTTAAAAGCAGTGGCATAAACAAATGGTTTAAGAGCTGAACCAGGTTGACGACCAGGATTTTCTTTTGTACCGACTGCCACATTAAATTGAGGATCGAATAAACAATCCACCCCACTTTTACATCCTGCAGGAATAGCCTGAGTATAATAATCTCCAGTCCCCACTGTCATTGCTAAAATCTCACCAGTTTTTGGAGAGATAACCACTAAACCAGCGTTATGGGCATTATAACTTTTATTCCTCTCAATTCCTTTTTTCACCACCTCCTCAGCAATTTTTTGTAATTCCCAATCAAGGGAGGTAAAAATTTTCAATCCACTCCTTGCCAAAAAATCCTCCCCTCCAAATTTTTCTTCCAATTGTTGTTTAACCCATAAAGTAAAATAGGGGGCTTTAATCTCAATTTTCTTTTCAACAAATTTTATTTCTTCTTTCTTCGTCTTTTCTGCTCTCTCTTTTTCCAAATATCCTTCGGCTGCCATTCGATCTAAAACATAATCCTTCCTGGCTAAAAGTTCTTTTTTATTCTCTCCGTAAGGGGAAAGGCGATAAGGAGCCTTAATTAAAGCAGCCAAAGTTACCGCTTCACCTAAAGAAATTTCAGAAACGGGTTTTCCAAAATAAGTTTGGCTGGCAGCCTCTGCTCCGTAAGTATTTTGGCCAAAAGGAATTTGATTTAGATACCATTCTAAAATCTGATCTTTTGGATATCTACTATCTAATTCCAAGGCCAAAATTATTTCCCTAATCTTCCTTTGAGCAGTTTTTTCGGTTGAGAAAAAGGTTGACCTTATTAATTGCTGGGGGATAGTTGAACCCCCATAGGTTGGTTTTCCAATTTTCAAATCTTCCAAAATTGCTCTCAAAATTCCTTTTAAATCAACTCCAAAATGGTGGTAAAAATTTGAATCTTCAGCTGAAATCACCGCCTGTTTTAAATATTCAGGCATATTTTTTAAAGGAACCCAGGTTCTTTTTTCTTCACCATAGATTTCATATAAGAGAATTTGGCCCGTTCTGTCATAAATTTTGGTTGATTGAATAATTTGTCTTTCGGTAAATACTTCCGGTCGAGGAAGGTCTTTGGCATAGTAGAAAAACAAAATCAGAAAACAGAAAACAAAAAACAGAAAACCGAAAATAGAGAATTTTAAAAATAATCTTATTTTACCCTTTAGGGGCCCTCTGGGAGGGTGGTGGGTGGGTCGTAGTCTTTTTGCCATAACCTCAATATTATGATAACATTTTAAATACCCGAATGATAACGAAGGGTGAAGAAGAGATTTATCTCTTTGACTATGCCAGTTGAAACTAATTTAAAGAAAATTAAAGAAATTCTATTTTCTCGTTATGTTGAAAAAGTTTATCCCTCAAAAGAAAAACTGAAGAATCTTTTAAAATCCGGTAAAAGATTAGCTATTTATATTGGCATCGACCCAACTGCGCCTCATTTACATTTGGGCCACTCCACCAATTTTCTTTTATTAAAAAAATTTCAAGAACTAGGGCACAAAGTAATTCCCTTAATCGGTGATTTTACTGCAAGAATTGGAGACCCAACCGGGAAACTAAGCGCTAGGAAACCTTTATCAGAGCAGGAAATTTTAAGAAACTGCCGAGGATATAAAAATCAAACTGGAAAAATCTTAGACTTTGTTTCAAAAGAAAATCCGGCAGAACTAAAATTTAATAGTCAATGGCTTTCTCAATTGAGATTAGACGAGATAATTAAACTAATGGCGAAAACAACTGTTGGCCAAATACTAAAAAGGGAAATGTTTCAAAAAAGGATAAAGGAAGGAAAAGAAATTTATCTCAATGAATTTTTGTATCCGCTTTTGCAGGGTTATGATTCGGTGGCAATGAGGATCGATATTGAAATGGGAGGCAATGACCAGACCTTTAATATGATGGTAGGAAGAGATTTAGTTAAAGATTATTTAGATAAAGAAAAGATAGTTATTTCCACAAAACTCTTAATTAACCCCAAGACCCAGAGAAAATTAATGTCAAAAAGTGAAGGTAATTTTATTGCCCTAGACGATTCCCCCGACCAAATGTATGGGAAAATTATGGCTCTTCCAGATGAGGTGGTTTTACCTGTTTTCAATTTATGTACGGAAATTGAGGATGAGAAGATAAAAGAGATTATGAAACTAAATCCGAGGGAGGCTAAAACTAAACTAGCCAAAGAGATTGTCAGCATCTATCATGGCAGAGGAAAAGCCGAAAGAGCCGAGAGAGAATTTAACAGGGTTTTTAGAGAAAAAAAATTACCGACAATTATTCCTCAAGTCCAAATAAAAGAAAAATCGCTTAATATTCTAGAACTCTTGGTAAAGATAAAATTAATTTCTTCCAAATCCGAGGCAAAAAGGCTCATTTTACAAAAAGCAGTAAAAATTAACGGAGTTTTAAAAGAAAATTGGCAAGAAATTATCGAAATAAAAAAAGGAATAGTAATTCAGGTCGGCAAGAGGAGATTTGTTAAAGCAATATAATTAAAACCCCCTCCTCTAGAGGAGGGGGGATAAATTTTATTCTTCGACTTCTTCCTTTTCTTCCTCTTCTTCCTTTTCTTCCTCTTCTTCTTTTGGTTCCTCTTCTTCATTTAAGAATTCCTCTTCGTAGATCATAATTTCTCGAATTAATTTTCAATTGAGATTTCTTGCGACCTTTAGGCGAAATATCTTCCGCCTATAGGGGATTATAGATTTCCAAGAATACTTGTCAAGTCCTCCTAAGTTTCGTTTATCCACAAGCAAATATATTGAGGCGAGATATAAAAAAGGATTTGAAAAACATCGAAATTTGGGAGGACAAGTCCTAAATTTCAATTATTTTAAATTTTTTTTCTCTTTTGCACCAACCCCAAACTTCAATATTTAAAAAATTCCTTTTTGGTAACCTATTTTTTTTAAGGAATTTTTTTATTTTCTTCTCCCTCGTTGATAAATTAGCTTTCGTTGTTAGTTGGATGAACTTAATTTCGCTAGTTTTTTTCCTCCAGCAAATTAAATCAAAAACCCCAAAAATATCATTTTGTTTAAATTTTATTTTTGCTGGGTACCAAAAAATCCAATTTTTCTTTTTTAGTTTTTCTACTGCCTTCTTTCTAATTTCAGCTTCCCTCATTCGATTTATGCTTTTAAATTTGAATAAATTTCCTGCACAGACTCTGACTCATCCAAAGCTTCAAAAAGTTTTAGACAAGATTCTTTTTCTTTTTCTTTTAAATCAATCATTTCTTTTGGTTTCCAATCCAAACTAGTTGAATCAATTTTCACCCCTTTTTCTTCTAAATTTTTTTTCACCGTTCCTAAATCTTCAATATTGATATAAACATCTAAACTGTCATTATACCAATAAAGATCTTCAGCCCCGGCCTCAATAGCCAAAATTTCCAGATCCTCTTTATTTTTTATATTTGACCCCGCACCAGAAACTTCGTTTCGGTACGGGGCAAGTTTTTGGTTTTTGATATTTACTGTTATACAGCCCTTCCTTTCAAACATCCATTTAACGGTTCCTTCTTTGACCAATTTGCCATTGCGCTGACTCAAAATTTGCTTAATTTCTCCGAGTGCCCTATTTTTGTTATCAGTAATTCCCTCGATAATAATAGCAATTCCTCCCGGTCCGTAAGCTTCATAAAAAACCTCTTCAAGTTTTTCACCAGGAATTTCGCCGGTAGCCCTTTTTATTGCTCTTTCAATATTCTCGCTGGGCATGTTGAAACTCCGAGCTGTTTCAATAGCAATTCTCAATTTGGAATTGGTTTCTGGATTAGCCCCTCCTTCTTTTACCGCAACCGAAATCATTCTCGCCATTTTCGAGAAAATTTGGCCTCTTTTTTGGTCAGTAAGATTTTTCTGGTGCCGGATTGTGCGAGCGTGCGAATGACCTGACATGTTATTTTATTGATTAATTGATAAGTATATTTTATTCTAATCTATCTTTTTTGATTTTTCAACCTCCTTTTTTAGGACAAAAATTATTATAGCCGAAAAAGTAGCGACAAAAAAAGCCGCTAAGAAAGAAGAGAAAAATATTTTTTCTTTAGGAAAATCTTTAGACACAGTGGCTAATGAAATTTCTTTAAGATTAGAAGAAGGGGATAAAGGAGAATTAGTTTCTTTAATTAGTTCTTTTGAAGACTCTTTCTTAATTTCTGGGGCAGGGATTTGATTTTTAAGGCCGGGAGTTAAAACATTACTCCAGGTCCATTGGGAATCGATTCTGTTATAGGACTGACCGCGGGGAGCCTTCTCATAAATTACTGAATCAATTATTTTTCCATTAGGTTGAATGAGATTTAGTCCGTCACCGTCATTATTTAAAGTAATTTTAGTAATTGGTCGAGAAATGACTAAAAATCCCTGAGGTAAAATTTTTGTTCCCATTGGGAAAGAATAAGTAGTGGTTTTTCCAACAGTATCAGTGAGCTGCCATTCGGAAAGATCAACCTCAAAATTATTTTGATTAAAAATTTCAATCCACTCTTCTTCGGTGTCGGGGCCTTCGGGCGAGGAAAGGATTTCATTGATAACAATACTAGGGGGATACTCTTTTGTTTCCAAAGGAGCTGGCAAAGAACTACTCCCCGTCAGGTTCTCTGTTTTCTGTTCATTGTTTATTGTTCCTTGTTCGCTGTTCTTTGCTTCCGGCGTTCCACCAGGATTTTGGCTTGTCTGCCAATTAGAAGAATCAGAGCCAGACAGCTGAGAATTTTTTCTTTCCATTGTCTGCTTGGTTGTATTGTCGCCGGCAAACCAGCCAGAAGCACAAGTTAGAGAATCTATTAAATTTCCCGAATTGTCATAAAGTTCAAGATTTTCTCCGCTATTTCCTAAGGCCCCGGTAAAAATTTGGTCAGCAGAGATTTCGGGAACTGTATTATCATCGGTTCTTTCCAATAAATAAAAGGATTTTCCAGGAATAACTCCTGTCAGATTAATCTTTGGGGTGCCGTCAATGGCTTTTAAGAGCCAACCTCCAAGATTTATTGTGTTATCTGTATTGTTATAAAGTTCAACCCACTCATCGTTATATGAAATTTTTGTTCCCATCCAAGCATTTTCGTTAATCACTACATCAAGAGGTTTTGTCGCGACGGTGACTGAGGGGATTAAGATTAAAAATAAAATAACAAACAGGGGACTTGACAAATTTTTCATTATTTGTTAAAATAAGAATTATCCCGGAGCCAGAAAAGGAGTTTCTCTTAGTCCGGATAACCTGGCCCCCACCACTTTATAGGGACTTCCGAATCAAATTTTATAAAGTTATTTCTAAAATTAAACTATAAACAAACCGAGAATCCACATAAAGTGGTGGGGGCTGGGTTATTCCTCGGAGAAATTCTAAACTTAAGTCTGACACTTATTGTCTTTTGGTTCCGGGATTTTTGTTTTTATTCTCCCGTCACTCTTTCTACCTCTTCGATAGTAGTAATGCCTTCCAAAACTTTAATCAATCCATCTTGTTTCATCGTTACCATTCCTTTTTTTATTGTCATTTCCCTTAAGGCAGCAATAGAAGACGAAGTTAAAATAAATTTTTCCATTTCATCATCAACTAAAAAGGCCTCAAAAACTCCTAATCTTCCTCTAAAACCAGTAAAATTACAATTTCGGCAACCCTTAACTTTGGGGATCTTTACCTCCTCACCAATTTCCGGAATTTTAACTTGGGGAGGAAGATTCTTTAATTCCTTTTTTAATTTTTCTAAAAATTGGTGGGGGGGCTTTTCAAATTCGGCGCATTTTTTACAAACTTTTCTAACTAATCTTTGAGCAATGGCCACATTGATAGCCGGAGCAATATTAACTGGTTTTTCTCCCAAGGCCTGTAACCTGGCTATCGTACCAGCAGCATCGTTTGTGTGTAATGTGGTTAAAACCAAATGGCCAGTTAAAGCAGCCTGAAGAGCTATTGAAGCTGTGTCTAAGTCTCTAATCTCTCCTACCAAAATTACATCCGGATCTTGGCGCATGATTGATTTTAAACCGTTAGCAAAATTATATCCGGCTCTGGGATCAACTTGGGTTTGGGATATTCCTTCTAAATGATATTCAATTGGGTCTTCAATGGTGATGACTTTAATTTCTGGTTTTTGAATTTTTTTTAAAAAAGCATATAAAGTTGTAGTTTTACCTGAGCCAGTGGGGCCGGTCACAATGATCATTCCATTTGGTTTTGTTATTTCTTTATTAAAAATATCTAATAAATCCTCTCTCAGGCCCAAGGCCTCTAAATCAATTAGACCTTTGGGATTTAAAATTCTAAGAACGATTGATTCTCCAAATTCGGCTGGCAGGGTTGAAGTTCTGATTTCAATAGCGGTTTTGTCAATGAGAATAGAAAATCGGCCATCCTGAGGCCGATCAGTAACATTTAATCTAATTCCTGAAAGAAGCTTTATTCGAGAGAGAAGATTTTCATATATTTTCTTATCTAATAGCAAAACATCTTCCAAAATACCGTCAATTCTAACTCGTAATTTTGCCTTTTCCCCTTTTGGTTCGATATGGATGTCGGAAACATCCAAAGTGATTGCTCCTCCTAAAATAATTTCTAAAATCTCAGTGACCCTTTTTTCCAAAAAAGCCTTAATTTTCTCTTTAAACTCAGAGATGTTTTTTATTTCCCTTTTGATTTCAGTTAAAATTTCCGAAGGGATTGCTACTTCGCCGGTAATCTTTTTTGAAACTTCTAGCATAAACTATTATAAAAGGTTAAAATTAAAGTAGACTCAGACTTCTTTAAATTTATCTTATTTTTTCAAAAACGTCAAATGAGAAAAGCATATTTTACTACCCACCCTAACCAGACAAAAAAACTAGGAAAAATTGTAGCCAAGAAAATTCTTAAAATAAAAAGAAAAAGAAAGGCTCAAGTTTTGGGCCTGGAGGGAGATTTAGGGGGAGGAAAAACCACTTTCTTGCAGGGATTTGCTAAAGGTTTAGGTATTAAAGAAAAAATTTTAAGCCCAACCTTTATTCTAATGAGAAAATTCCAAATTCCAAGCACCGAATCCCAAACAAATTCCAAATTCAAAATTTCAAAATTCCAAACTTTCTATCATATCGATTGCTACCGAATCTTAAAACCAAAAGAAATTCTAGATTTAGGTTTTAAGGAAATCATTCAAAATCCCAAAAATATTGTGGCAATTGAATGGGCAGATCGAGTTCGGCAAATTTTACCCAAAGATACTATCGTTTTAAAATTTCATTTCGCCAATAAAAACAAAAGGAAAATTATGATAAGATTAAAAGATGGAGAAGTTTGATGTGGTTATTATCGGAGCAGGCCCGGCTGGCCTAAGCGCTGCCAAAATATTAGGGGAGGGAAGAAAAAGAGTGTTATTAATTGAAAGGAATCCAAGAATAGGCCCTAAAATTTGTGCCGGGGGCTTAACTTTCAAAGACTTTGAATTGGGAATCCCCACCTCTTTAATAGAAAGGACCTTTTATTCTATTAAAATTCATTTTCTTAATAAAACTTTTGAAGTAAAACGGAAAAAGCCTTTAATGGCAACTACTGACCGAGAGAGGTTGGTTCAATGGATGGCAAGTGAAATTAAAAAAGATGTCGAAATAAGATTAAATTCAGAGGTAATAGAAATTAAAAATAACTCCGTTATTTTAAAGGGTGGCCAAGAAATAGGATTTAATTATCTGATTGGGGCCGATGGAAGTTTGTCTCTAATAAGAAAGCATCTCAACCTTCCGACCGGAAAGGTCTTTTTGGCGATGCAATATGTTTTGCCAAAAGTATTTAGCGATTTTGAGGTCTTTTTTAATAAAGATTTATTCGGTTCAGGTTATGCCTGGATTTTCCCTCATAAAACTTATACCTCGATTGGTTGCGGTAGCGCTCTAAAATTTCAGAATATGGGGAAACTTTCAACAAATTTTCGTCGGTGGTTAAAAGAAAAGGAAATTGATTTTAAGGATGCCAAGTTTCAAACCTCCTCTATCAATTTTGACTATCAAGGGTTTAATTTTGGAAATAAATTTTTAGTTGGAGATGCCGGTGGTTTTGCCTCAGGTTTAACCGGGGAAGGGATATATTTTGCTATGGTATCCGGCCAAGAGATAGCCAGAAAGATTCTAGATTTGAATTATAACTTATCAAATCTGAGAAAGATTTTAAAAATTAAAAAGTATCAAGAAACATTGGGAAGCTTCCTGCTGTTTAAAATTTTGAGAAGCAAAATTTTAACCCGATATTCTTTTAGAAGATTTTTTTAACAATTTTATGGAATTTATTTTTAATATTTGTTGTTTGGTCGCCGTCTTTATTTGTCTTTCTGCCGGAATTCGTTTTTGGAAAAGTTATAAAAAAACCGGAATTTTACAATTTAAAAATTTTTCTCTGGGTTTTTTGCTTGCTTCACTAGCTTTTGCAATACTTTCTCTTCCCAAATTAATTTTATTTGATTCATTTTGGGTTCAAATAGATTTTATTTTAGTTGACCTCTCCATTTTAGGGACTGAACTATTCTTAATTCCAGCCACCCTTTCTTTTTCAAAAACTTTCATTCGTTTTCAAAAAATATTTCTTTGGTTTATTCCCTCAATGATTGTAATTTATGTTCTTTTAAACATTTACCTTTTTACCCCCGCCGTCCCCTTATTTTCGGACGGGATATATTATTGGAAAAATGGGGTTTTTTGGCTCCATAGTATAATCTGGGTACCGCTCGCTTCAGGAGCAGGAGTTATAGGAGGTTGGTTCTTATTAGGAATAAAAAAAATTAAAGAAAAAAAATTATCCCGGAGATCATTTTTCTTTGGGCTCACTGGTGTTTTAGTTTTTATTGCCGGAATTTTGTTTTGGTATTTTAAATTCTTTAATCCTTCTTCAAAAATCTTAGCCATTTCCGGTATTATTGGAGATCTTGGGTTTTTATTTGGAGTAATTGGATCTTTTCTTTACCAACCTTCTCGAGAAACTTTGGTAAAAAAAATTACTTAAGATGAGCAAAAAAAGATTAATTCATTGGATTGAAACTATTATTTTAAGCGGTGATTTAGACACCCTTCAATTAGTTAATTCTAAAACAAAAGTTTATAATTTAAAAAGAGGGGTGAAAGATACTGTTTTATACTCGAAAAATAACATTCAAAATAGATGACTAATATATTTTTCTTTTTAGATTTATTTTCCGCTATCTTCAATTTTTCCTTAGGTTACTACGTCTTTTTTAAAGATTTTAAAAGAACCGCTAATAGGGTTTTCTTTTTGCTAACTTTAGCCGCTACTATCTGGGCTATATCTTCTGCAGGAATGAGAACTATGGGAGTTCAGATGGGGAGGCCAATTGAGGAATTTTTAGAGCATTCCGCTTTACTTTGGAATAATATAGGATGGGTAGGGATTGCTTTTTTACCAAGCACTTTTTTACATCTATCGATAGTTATCACCTCCCCCAAAAGGATTTTTAAAGAGAAAAAATTTTTAGCCTCAATCTATCTTATTTCCTTTATTTTTTTACTCTGGGCATTTTTTGGTGAACCCATCACCTATTTAATTTTTTATATCTCATTCACCTTATTTCTCATTTCTTGTTTCCTCTTTTCATTTATCCTTTTATTTAAGAATTATTTTTCTTTAAAAAGTTTTCAAGAGAAAGCCAAGCTGAGATATTTTCTAATCGGTCTCCTAATCCCTGGTCTAGGAGGAACAGTCCTCGACATCATTTTTCCTCTTTTAAGATACGGACAATTTGTCGGAACAACATTCAGCCTCTATCTCTTTAGTTTGGGTTATATTTTTATTGCCATAGGAGTTTTAAAATACGGTCTCTTCATAGATTATCGGGAAATCATAGAAACCATCTTTAAAAGATTGGCAGAGCTGGTTATTGTCACTGACAGGGAAGGACTGATCCTTTTAACCAACGAGATTACCTTAGCCAAGTTAAATTTTAAGGAAGAGGAGATTTCCAACCAGAATATCTCAAACTTTTTCAAAACCAAAGAAGCCTGGCCGAGCCTCAAAGAGAAACTCAAAAAACAACAAGAGGCCTTAGAGGAAAAACTGGTCTTTTTGACCAAGGAGAAGGAAGAGATTCCCTTTCTGGTTTCTGTCTCTGAAGCCAAGGAAGGAATCATCTTTGTTGGAAGGGATATTAAGGAACTCCTTTCCTATCAGGGAAAACTCAAAGAGGAAGTAGAAAGAAGAACCAAGGAACTCAAAGAAGCCAAAACCATCCTGGAGGTTAAGGTAAAGGCCAGAACCAAGGAACTTCAAGAACTAGCTGATTCTCTGGAAGGACAAGTGAAACAAAGGATCAAGGAACTCCAAAAAAGAGTAGAGGAGCTGGAAAGATTTCACAAGCTCACCTTAGGCAGAGAGATGAAGATGATAGAGTTAAAGAGAGAGATTGAGAGGTTGAGGAGAGAGGTAGGGGAGGGGGAGGAAAAAAATTAAAATAAAGGTAAGATTTAAAATAAAGGTCGATTACATTAATAAATAAAAACTTAATAAAATATGCATAAGAAAAATTTAATAATTACCATCACTGCTCTCATTATTATTCTTGGAGTAATAGCTGGTACATTTTATTATTTGGAGAAAGCTAAAAAGGCAGCCCTGGAAGATGAATTGATTATTTTCAATTGGGAAAATTATCTAGATCCAGATATTATTAAAGAATTTGAAGAAAAATTTGGAGTTAAAGTAAGCCTAGAATATTTCGATGATTCTAGTTATATGTTTTCCGCTGTCCAATCGCAACCAGATAAATATGATTTAATCGTGGCTGCCGATGATGGCGTTAAAGAGATGATAGATATAAAGCTTCTTTCACTCCTCGACCATGGAAAGATACCTAATATCAAAAACTTAAAAGAAGAAGCTGCAGAAAATTATTACGATTTTGGCAATAATTACTGTCTCCCATATATTGCAGGCTACACCGGAATCGTTGTTAATACAAAATATATTAAAGACTACGATGGGAGTAGAAAAATTTTCTGGGATGAAAAATATAAAGGGAAGATAAGTATGCCCAACAATTCTTTTGAAGTTTTGTTGAACGCTTTCTTTCAGCTGGGATACGATTTAGAAAATCCAACTGAGGAACAATTGGAAGCAGCTAGAAAATTGGCATTAAAGCAAAAAGATTTGGTGATAGGTTACGATGATCCTTTTGACCAGCGAGATTTGATGGTTAGCGAAAAAGCTTGGGTAACCTATGTTTATACTACAGAAATTCCTGCTATGATTAGCAAAAATTCGAATCTAAAATTTTTCGCGCCTAAAGAAGGAGTCGTTCTTTGGACTGACAACTGGTGTATACCAAAAGATGCTCCACATAAAAACGCCGCCCATGCTTTTTTAAATTATCTTTTGGAACCAGAAGTTAGCGCCAAAAATTCTGAATATATAGGATCGCCCATGCTAAACGGAGCAATGGAAAAATTTCTTGATCCGGAATTCTTTAGCAAAACTAAGGGCTTAGATTTTCCGTTAGATAAAGAAGTATTTCTTAGAAGCAGCTATTGTCCTAGTTTTATAGCTGAAAAAGTTCAAATTGTATCAAATCAGTTGTGGTCGGATTTAGGAATTGAGGAATAATAAAGTTACTTATTAATAGGTAAAAAGATGAAATTTATTTTCAAGATAATTTTCTTTTTGATTGTAGTAGGGGTTTTGCCTATGCTCTTGAGCTATCTTTTCTCTCTCTCCCTTGCTAAAGGAATGTTAGAAGATTTAACGTTTTTGAATTTAGAGCGTATGGATAACTTGGTTGCTATGGAGATAGAGAATCTTATGGCTCAAGCCTTGGATAATATTTCTGTTCTGTCTCGTAATCCTATTTTAACTTCAGAACAGACCTCAATAGAAGAGAAGTCAGAAGAGTTGGAAAAAATCTATAAATATTATAGTCTTTTTCGGGACATTTCTATTTTAAACGAGAAGGGAAAAGTAATTATTTCCACTACTTATCGTTTTTATGGACGATGGGAGGAAAATTACTGGTTTCAAAAAGCCAGAGAAGAAAAACAGCTTGTCGCCTCAGATGCTTATGCCGCTTTAGATCCTACGAATCCTATTTTGGCTTTTTTCTCTCCGATTTTAGATAAGAACAATAAAATAATTTATTTCATTGTAGCTCAAATAGATACAGACTTTTTGTGGAAGATTACCGATATTAAAATTGGAGAACGAGGATATGTAATTTTAATCAATTCTAGAGGAGATATTATTGCCCATCCTCAAAAAAAATTACTTTTTGACAAAATTTCTCCTAGCTACAATTTACAGCAAAACACTTCTCTTAAAAAGGGGAGAACTAAATTTCGATTTGAACAAGAAAATTTGATGGCTTATTTTAATGTTATCGAAAAATACCGAGAGTATCCTGGACATAATTGGCATCTTATTTTAGTTCAGCCAGAAGAGGAAGTGTTCACTCTTATAAGGACAATAGAGACCGAAACTCTTATTTTTTTAATCATATTTTTGTTTACAATACTCTTAATTTCTTTCATTTTGGGGAAATATATAACTAAACCTCTAATAAAACTCTCTTTAGCGGCAAAAGAGATTGCTAATGGAAATCTTGAAATCAAAACTGAAATCAAAACAGGGGACGAATTTGAAGAACTATCAAAAACTTTTAATGAGATGACTAAAGCTCTGAAAAAGTCTCGTGAAGCTTCAGAGATTGCCAGAACCGCCCTTGAAATAAAAGTGAAAGCCAGAACAAAAGAGCTTGAAGAATTAACGCTTTCTTTAGAAGAACAAGTAAAGGCCAGGACAAAGGAATTAGAAAAAGGTAGGGAGGAACTCCAAAAAAGAGTTGAAGAGCTAGAAAGATTTCACAGGCTTACAGTGGGAAGGGAACTAAAAATGATGGAACTAAAAAGAGAAATTGAGAGATTAAAAAAAGAAATTGAGAAGGAAAAATCAAAATTGAAAAATGAATAAAAAACTTCTTATTTTAGATTCAAATTCTATTTTGCATCGGGCATTCCATGCTCTTCCTCCTTTAACGACAAAAAAGGAAGAATTAGTAAATGCTATCTATGGATTTTTGTTAGTACTTTTTAAATTAATAAGAGAACTTCAACCAGATTATATTGCTGCCTGCTTTGATTTTCCGGCTCCTACCTTTAGACATAAAAAATTCAGGGAATATAAAGCCAAAAGACCCCCTCTTCCAAGTGATTTAGCTTCACAAATTCCAAAGGTAAAGGAAGTTCTAGAATCACTTTCCATTCCCTTTTTTGAGAAAGAAGGTTTTGAGGCAGATGATTTAATCTCAACGATCTCAAAAAAGGCAAAAAATCAAAAAATTTCTTCAATTTATATTGTAAGTGGAGATTCGGATACATTGCAGCTTATTGATAAAAATACAAAGGTCTATGTTTTGGGAAAGGGGATAAAAGAACCATTAATTTATGCCCAAAAAAATTTTTTGGAGAAATTTGAAATTTCACCTGAGCAATTGATTGATTTTAAGGCCTTAGTTGGAGACCCATCAGATAATATTCCAGGAGTAAAAGATATTGGTAAAAAAACGGCCGTTAAACTCTTGCAAAAATACGGGAATATTAAAAATTTATACGATAAAATAGAAGAAGAAAAAAATATAAGATTAAAAGAAATTTTGACTAGAGAAAAAGAAAAAGTTTTTTTCTCAAAAGATCTGGTAAGATTAAATGAGAGTATACCAATAGAATTTGATTTAAAAAAATGTCAATTTGGGAATTTTAATGAAAAAGAACTTGAAGAAATTTTTAAAAAATATGAATTTTACAGCCTTTTAAAAAGAATACCAGAAATAACTTCTGAGATTAAAAATACAAAAAAATTATTCTAATAATATGGAAATTGAACAAATAAAAACAATTATACATTTCTCTGGCTCAGTGTTAATTTTTTTACTCGGCAATTATGTTTATTTAAAAGACCCAAAAAGGAATTTAAATAAAATTTTCTTTTTATTTTCCCTTTCCGCGGCCTTATGGGGACTTATGTCTGGCCTTTTAGGGGTGATTTATCCAACTTACGCCATTGAGAGAGAACAATTAATAAAAACAAAGGAAGTAGTTAAAATATTTTTATTAGAAGATATAGGAGCTGTTGGAGGATATTTTCTCAGCAGTATTTTTTTACATCTCTGCCTAATTATTACTGAGAAAAAAGAAATTTTAAGGGGGAAAATAGTTCAATTTATCATCTATTTTCCGCCTACTTTTCTCATGATTTTTCTTTTTATTGCTGATTTTGTGTTTTTTGTGAGACTTGGTAAAGACATTATTACCGGAGGGCTCGAATTTTTTTTAAATATTTTCACTACCGCCTATTTTGAGTTATATCTTTTCATTGCTATTTTCCTTTTATTCAAAAAATATTTTTCTTTAAAAAGTCCTCAGGAAAAAACTAAATTAAGATATTTTCTGATCGGAGCAATCATCCCTGCTTTCTTCGGCTCTGTCTTTACTGTTATTCTCGTTGGGATTTTTCAAATCCAGACTTTTTCTTGGCTGACTTTTCCCCTTTATACATTAGGTTATATTTTTGTAGCAATAGGTGTTTTAAAATACGGACTCTTCATCGATTACCGAGAGATTCTAGAAACTATTTTTAAAAGATTGAGCGAGCTAGTTATCATCACCGATAGACAAGGCATTATTCTTTTAACTAATGAAATTACCCCACCAAAGTTTGGTTATAAAGAAAAAGAAGAAGTCATCGGAAAGAAAATGGAAGAGATTTTAAAAGGGGGAAAAGAAAAATGGGGGGAAATTTCGAATAAATTAAGGGAATTCGGCCCCATTCTTGAAGAAAAAACTTCCTTTCTGACAAGGGGGAAAGAAGAAATTCCCTCTCTTCTAAGCTTTTCCCAGACAAAAGAAGGAGTAATCTTTGTCGGAAGGGATATTAGAGAATTAATGGAATACCAAGAAAGATTGGAAAAAGAGGTCAGAGAGAGGACCAAGGAATTAGAAGAAGTAAAGAGCGTTCTTGAAATTAAGGTAAAAGCAAGGACGAAGGAATTGGGTGAATTGACCCAATCACTAGGAGAACAAGTAAGAGAGAAAACAAAAGAGCTTCAGGGAAAGTTGGAAGAGTTAGAAAGATTCCATAGATTGGCTGTTGGTAGGGAGTTAAAAATGATAGAATTAAAAGAAGAAATCGAGAGGTTAAAAAAAAGAACTGGAAAAGTATAAAATTAAATAATAAAGGTCGAAAATAAATTAAAAATTAAAGAATATGAAAAAAGGAGAAGTTTTTGGTCTAATTATAGTCATATTAGTAGTTATCGGGGCGATTTTTGGAATCTGGTATTTTTCAAGACCCCCTGCTCCTAAACCAAAAGTAGAAAGAGAATTGGAGAGATTTGTAATAGGTTTGGATAAAGATATCGATGGTTTTTATCCTGTTTCAAAGGCTGAGGTTGTTTCTGAATCAGTCAATTGGGAAATCTTTAGTTCCTTAACCAAATTCACTAGGGAAGGGAAATTGGTTGCTGACTTAGCTGAATACTGGGTTAATCCGGATGAGCTAACTTGGGAGATCTATCTTAAAAAGGGTGCCAAATTCCACAACGGAACAGAAATGACGGCTGAGGATGTAAGATTCTCCTTAGTTACAGTACCAGAAGAAATAGAAAAAAAGACTGGTGAATTTTATAAGAGGGAAAGCGTGGCAGCAATAGACAAAGTTGAGGTAATAGATTCTTATACAATAAGGATTAAGACAAAGAAACCCTATCCCCTTTTGATGCACGATCTAGCGGCAATAGGAATTCTTTCAAAAGATTACATTGAAAAGGAAGGTTACGATGCGGACCCTATCGGTACCGGGCCTTATAGATTTATTAGTTGGGAAAAAGGAAAGGAAATTGTTTTGGATAGGTTTGAAGATTATTACGGGGAAAAGCCAATTGCTAAAGGAGTGGTCTATAAAGTTATTCCTGAAGAGGAAAAAAGGATTGAAGCTTTGACAAAGGGTGAACTGGATTTTGCAACCCAAATGACTCTTTCTGGGATAGAAAAGATAGAGAAAACCGCAGGGATAAAACCGGCAGTTACTCCTTCGATCGGAATCACATTTTTGGGAATCGATATGAGGGAGAAAACCCCGGGAATAAAGTTGGCTAAAAGCCCACTTTCTGATTCCAGGGTAAGAAAGGCTATTGCCCATGCAATAGATAAAGAAAAGATAGTCAAAGAGATTTTTAAAGGAAGGGCGAAAGTAGTTACTCAAATATCCGTGTCCGAGGCATTTGGTTACAATCCAGAAGTTAAAGGATTTCCTTATAATCCCGAGGAGGCGAAGAGACTTTTGGCTGAGGCTGGATATCCGGAAGGTTTCGAAGTCGAACTTTTATCTCCTGACGATGAAAGGGCTAAGGTTTCTGAGACGATTGGGAATCAACTTTCGGAAGTTGGGATAAAAGCTGATGTTAAAATTCTACCAAGAGGAGAATTCTTTGATAAATTATTTGCCGAAGAAGCAACTTTATTTCCCCTCACCATTCTCGATACCTCTCTTGATGTTGCTGGTCTAGCTACCGGTATTTTCCATAGCGTGACCGAAGAATACGGGAGTTTGAACTTAGTCCATTATTCCAATCCAAGGGTTGACGAACTGATTGAAAAAGCAATGAGTACATTAGATCAAAAGGCAAGAAAAGAATCTGCCCAAGAAATAATGAGAATAACGGCTGAGGAAGATTTGCCTTATATTCCCTTATACATTACAGAATTCCTTGGCGGAGTGAGAGGGGATTTAGAATTCAGTCAAAGGCCTGACGGAAGTATAGATCTTGCTGACCTTTCCTTCGCTAAATAGTTCAGGAATTAAAGGCGAACTTCAGAGGTTAGAAAAGATCTCTCTAGATTTTAAATTTTATGTCAATTCTCAAAAGTATAAGGGTAAAATTTGCTATCCCGATTTCTTTTCTCTTGGTCCTCATTTTCCTTGGTCAGACTTTGATTAACATCCGAGCGATTGAACCAAGGTTAATTTTAGATATAAACTCGGAAGTAAAAAGTTTTTCCCAGCTTTCTAGCAGATCCCTCGTTGAGACTTATGAGAGATACTATCCTTCTGGATTCCATAAATTTTCAGAAATAATCGAGGATACCTGGAAATTAAGTCCGAACACAAGCAGAATTCGATTGGTTGATATGGAAGGGAAAATCCTTTTCGATACCAAAGATCTTAAAATGAAGGAGTTAAAAGAATTAGAGGTTGTTGATTCCCCTACTTTGGAAAAGATAAGAAAACCAGATCCTTCTTATACTTATAAGGATGAAAAGAAAAACATCCTTGATGAAATTATTTTTCCTTACATTGATGAATGGGGTAGACATCAGTATTCTCTAATCTATTCGATTTCCTATGAAATTGTTGAAAAAGAAACTTCCCGGACCTTAATGAGGACGATTTTTCTGAGCGTTATCCTTTTAATTTTATCTCTCGCCTTGGTGAGTCTTCTTACTGTTAGCGTAACCAGACCACTTTCGGAATTAGAAAAAGGGGTCAGAATCGTCGGTAAGGGGAATTTGGATTATAGATTAAAAATAAAAACTGGGGATGAAATTGAACAGTTAGCTGATGAATTTAATAAAATGACTGAGAAATTGAAGGAGTTAATGGGAAAATTGGGAGAGGCAAAAGAATCTCTTGAAATAAAAGTTAAAGAGAGAACAAGAGAGCTCCAAGAAAGAGTGGATGAACTTGAAAGGTTCCACAGAGCAACTGTTGGTAGGGAGTTGAAGATGATGGAATTAAAAGAAGAAATAGAAAGACTTAAAAAAGAATTGGAAAAATATAAAGGTCGATAATAATAGAAGCAGATAAACGCGGATAGCAACGCGGATAAGCGCTGAAAATTCCGCGTAAATCAGCGTTTAAATCAGCGTAAATCCGCTTCTACAACTATGATTAAAGCTGGAGTAGGAAGAAGCAATAATCCCGATGCCATCAAAGCTGGAGCAGAGGCTTGTAAGCAGGCTTTAAGTCGAGCTGGTGGGGCCGATTTAATTATCGTTTTCTCCACTGTTGCCTATGATCAGACAAAAATACTAGAAGGAGTGAAATCTATTTCTAAAGATATTCCCTTGGTAGGCTGTAGTGATTCTGGGGAGATTACAACCGAAGGGCCGGTTTCGAAACATGTGGCAGTAATGACCTTGAACACACCAGATATAGAATGGACTGTTGGGGTAGGAAAGGGGACCGATAAGGATTCTCATAAAGCTGGAGCGATGGCAGCGAAGGAGGTAAAGAAAAAAGCCAGAGGAGAAATCTCTTTATTTATGATGTTGTTGGATGGCTTAGCCGAAAATGGGGCAGCAGCAGTAAGAGGAGTTCAAGAAGTTTTTGGAAAAAACTTCCCAATTATGGGGGGTTCGGCCGGAGATGATTTTCTCTTCAAGAAGACTTACGAATATTATAACGATCAAGTCTTAACCAATGCGGTAGTGGGAATCGGGCTTTCCGGTAAATTTTCTTTCGGTGTCGGAGTAAGACATGGCTGGGAACCAATTGGGCTTCCAATGAAAGTAACCAAAGCCGAGGGAGCGAAACTAATTGAAGTAAATAATCGTCCCGCTCTTTCTATTTACGAAGATTATTTTGGTAAAAAAGCTGAAGAATTAATTAAAGAGCCAATTGCTAAAATGGCCTATACTTATCCTCTAGGAATGGGCGTTGAAGGGAGCCCAGAGCTTTTAATTCGAGACGTGGTTATTGCCAACGAAAAGGGAGAGATTACTTGCGCGGCTGAGATTCCTGAAGGTTCCGAAATTAGATTAATGTTAGGGGATCCGGATAAAGCCATTCAGGCGGCAAAAGAGGCAGCTGAAGGAGCTTTAGTTCAACTAAAAGGCGCAAAACCTAAAGTAGCTTTTGTTTTTAATTGCGTGGCCCGGTATAAACTCCTCGGAGCAAGGATAGGAGAGGAAATTGCGGCTATTCAGAATGTTTTAGGAAAAGAAGTGCCTCTAATTGGTTTTTATACTTACGGAGAGCAGGCGCCTCTTGGAGGAGTGCTTGGTCCAGAATGTTTTTCTGTTTTCCACAATGAGACCATGGCTTTGATGGTATTGGGAGAATAAAAGCGAAAAACAAAAGGCAAAAGTTAATAAAACTTTACTCAGTTTAAGGTTTTGGTTTTGGAATAAAAAAATCCTAATAAAAAAGTGATTACAAAAGAAACAAGTCAGAAAAGAGAAAAGGAACTTCAGGAGATGGATCGTATTGCTAAAATGTTAATAAGAAGGGATTTGGAATTGAACGAGATGAGAGAAAAAAGAGAAGCCGAGCTCAAAAAATTAAAAGAAAGAACTAAAGAATTAGAAGAATCAAGGAAGGTACTATTAAATATCTTAGAAGATGTTGAGGAGGCAAGGCGTTTGGCAATTGAAGAGAGGGATAAAACTTTAGCAGTTATTACTAATTTTGCCGATGGGTTATTGGTCTTTGATAAAGAAAATAATCTCTCCCTAATCAATCCTCAGGCCGAAGATTTTTTTAAAGTAAGAGAGAAAGAGATAATTGGAAAATCAATTATTGAGTTGGGCACCTTTCCCATCATTAAACCTGTTGTAATGTTGGTGGGGAAAGAAATAAAAAGGATTTTTAGAAAAGAAATTCAAATTAAAGAAAATCTGGTTTTGGAGATAAGTACGACCCCCATAATGAGAGAGGAAGAGAAATTGGGAAGTTTGGTTATTTTACACGATATTACTCGAGAAAAAATGATAGAGAGGATGAAAACCGAATTTGTTTCTCTTTCCGCCCACCAGCTAAGAACTCCTCTATCAGCAATTAAGTGGACTCTCCGCATGCTTTTAGACGAAGATTTAGGAGCAATAACAGAAGAACAGAGAGAATTTATTGAAAAAACCTATAAATCTAATGAAAGAATGATTAATTTAATTAATGACCTTTTGGATGTAACTAGAATCGAGGAAGGGAGGTATCTTTACAAACCCACTTTGACTCAGATCGAACCCATAGTTCAGTTTGTAATAAATTCTTATAAAGAAGAAATTGAAAGAAGAAAACTTAAAATAGAATTTAAAAAACCAGAAAAAAAATTACCTCAGGTTAAGATTGATGTCGAAAAAATCAAATTGGCCATTCAGAATCTTTTGGAGAATGCTATAGGATACACAAAATCTGGCGGAGAAATCTCAATTTCTTTAAGAGATTCAAAAAAGGAAATAGAATTTTCAATTAGAGATACCGGGGTAGGAATTCCAAAAGATCAACAAAGTAGAATTTTTAGTAAGTTTTTTAGAGGAGCAAATGCTATAAGAATGGAAACTGAGGGCTCGGGTTTAGGTCTTTTTATCACTAAAAACATTATTGAAGCCCATGGCGGTAAAATCTGGTTTGAATCAGAAGAAGGAAAAGGAACCACTTTTCATTTCACTTTACCGGTTAAAGAAGAATTTGGCGAATTTTTAAAAGAATTTTAAATGGTTGACTATTGCCTACTTGACAACAAAAAAGTAAAATATATTAAGGTCGACAATAATCGCTACCGCAGAGGGCGAGATGATTTCTGTGGATTTTTAATAAAATTTTAAATATAATAAAAATATATGGCAAAAAAAATTTTATTAGTCGAAGACGAAGAGTTAATGATTGATCTTTTGCAAAGAAAACTGACTAAAGAAGGTTATGAAATTTCGGTTGCCAGAGATGGCGAAAAAGGATTAAAGGCAATGAGAGAGGTAGGGCCAGACCTTGTTTTATTGGATATTATTATGCCAAAAATGGGTGGGTTTGAGGTCATGGAAGAGATGGGTAAAAATAAGGAACTAAAGAAAATCCCGGTGATTGTTATTTCCAATTCCGGCCAGCCAGTTGAATTGGATAAGGCACAAAAATTGGGAGCCAAAGATTGGCTAATAAAAACTGAATTTGATCCCCAGGAAGTGGTTGATAAAGTAGTAAAACAAATTGGTAGATAATATATGGAACCAAAAAAAACAATTTTAATCGTAGAAGACGATAAGTTTTTAAGAGAATTAATAAGCCGGAAACTCACCGGGGAAGGTTTTGATGCTTTGGAGGCGGTTGACGGAGAAGAGGGGATTAAAAAAATAAAAGAAGGGAAACCAGATCTTGTTTTGCTTGACCTCATTTTACCTGGCATTGATGGATTTGAGGTTTTAGCTAGATTAAGAGAGGATCCTGAAATCTCTTCGATTCCGGTAATTATTTTATCCAACCTCGGCCAAAGAGAAGAAGTGGAAAAAGGATTAAAACTGGGAGCGATTGACTATTTGATTAAAGCCCATTTCACTCCGGGAGAAATCATTGAGAAGATAAAAAACGCCCTAAAATAAGGTATGCCTGAATTACCAGAGGTGGAAACAATAGTTTTGGATTTGAGAAAAAAGGTCCTTTTGAGGACCTTTATTGATATTTGGACAGATTGGAAAAAGATGATAAAAAGGCCAAATAGTTTTGAAGAGTTTAGAAAGGCAATAATCGGAAAAAAAATCTTCGACATTAGGAGAAGAGGAAAAAATATCTTAATTGATTTATCTCAGGATAAAATTCTTTTGATTCATCAAAAATTAACTGGTCATTTACTATTGGGCAAATGGCAATTTAAAAATGGCAATTGGCAATCATTAATAAAGGGTTTCTTATCAGAAGATCCGATGAACAGATTTTTGCATTTAATATTTTGGCTAGATGACAAAAGACAACTAGCTTTATCGGATTTAAGAAAATTTGCCAAAGTTGAACTTTGGGATAAATCCGAACTAGAAAACTCAAAAGAATTTAAAAATTTAGGACCCGAACCCCTGGAGAAGAGTTTTACTTTCGAGAAATTTAAGGAAGTTCTGAAAAATAAAAAGGCCGCCAAAGGCGAGCCTCGCCAAAGGCGGGGAAAAATCAAACAGATTTTAATTGATCAAAATATTATCGCTGGGATTGGCAATATTTATTCTGACGAAATCTTATGGGAAGCAAAAATAAATCCGTTTAAAGAAACAAAGCAATTAAGCGATGAAGAGCTCAAGAGAATATACCGAGCAATGAGAGAAATTTTGCCAAAAGCCATTGAGGTTGGGGGTGAGAGTATTTCCGATTTTCGGAGAATTTCCGGAGAAAAAGGAGGTTTTGATCCTTTGAGAAAAGTTTATCGCCGAGAGGGTGAAAAATGTCAGCGTTGTGGAACAATTATTAAAAGGATAAAATTAGCCGGCAGGTCAGCCCATTTTTGTCCAAACTGTCAAAAGGCGAAGAGGACTTCGTCCTCTTCTTCACCTTCGCTTTTATAAATAAAAGCTCGGTCTATGATTATCTTTCTCTACGGACTAGATGCTTATCGGTCTCGGCAAAAATTAAATGAAATAATTGAGCATTATAAAAAAATCCACAAAAGTGGACTGAATTTAAAATACTTTGTAGAACCGGAAATGGATTTCCAAACTTTTTTAGATGAAATGAAACAAACCTCAATGTTCAAAGAAAAAAAGTTAGCGGTTTTAATTAATGTTTTTTTAAATTCTGAGTTTAAAAAAAGATTTTTAGAAGAAGTGAGATCCCCCACCAAAATTTGGTGGGGGACTGAAAATATAGTTTTGTTATACGAAACAGGTCAAATTATAGAAACCGATCCTCTATTTTTATTTTTGAAAAAATCTGCCAGGCTCCAAGAATTTAAACTCCTAGAAGGTCAAAAATTAAAAAACTGGGTTAAAAAAGAATTCGACAATTATGGAATAGAAATTAGCAAAGAGGCTTTGGAGAAATTAATTAATTTTGTTGGTAATGATCTTTGGCAAATGAGTAACGAAATAAAAAAATTAGTTAGTTACAAATTAAAACCTAAAGATATCGGAATCTCAGGCAAAGATATTGAACTTTTAATTAAACCAAAAATTGAAACAGATATTTTCCAAACCATTGATGCCATAGCCGAAAAAAATAAAAAAAGGGCCTTTAAGTTTATAAAAGCCCATTTAGAAAAAGGTGACTCACCTTTTTATTTATTTTCAATGATTAATTTTCAGTTTCGGAATCTCTTAATTATTAAAGATTTAATGGAAAAAAACCTCTCTCCCTATAGTTTAAATCATCTCCATCCTTATGTGATTAAAAAAAGCATTTCTCTTTTAGAAAAATTTAGTTTTTCGGAATTAAAAAAAATTTACCAAAAAATATTTCAGTTAGATCTCGATGTCAAAACTGGGAAAATAGAACCAGAAATGGCTTTAGATTTATTAATCACCGAGCTTCCCTCGGAAGCGAGGTGAAGAAAAGGACGAAGTCCTCTTCGCCTACCGAGATTTAAGTATTGCTTTAGCAATACGAGATTTTTTCCTAGCAGCAGTATTTTTCTTAATTAGCCCAATTTTCGCTGCTTTATCTAAAATTTTATAAACTTGAGGCAAAAGTTTTTGCGCCTCTTCAATTTTTTTCTGAGAAACTAAATTCCTCACTTCTTTTAAATGGCTCTTTATTTTCTTCATTCTTTGAAGATTTCTGGTTCTCCTTTTTTCACTTTTTCGCAGGGCTCTTTTTGCCGATTTAGTAATTGGCATAGTGATTTTATATTAAACTATTTTAACTTCTTAAGCAAATCGCGGATTTCGGCTGCCCTCTCGAAATCTAAATTCGGGTGCCCGCACATGGAATTATACCTAAGATTTCACCTTCCTGATAAGATCTCTTATCTCCGCTGCTCTTTCAAAATCTAAATTGCGGGCGGCTTCCTTCATTTCTTTTTCCAAAATTTTCTCATCCCTGATCATCCAGAATTCAGAAGCTATCTCTTTTTCTCTCTGAATAAATGGCCATTCTCTTATTGGTTTTAAAATTGGTTTTGGAGTAATTTTATGTTTTTTGTTATATTCTGATTGAATTTTTCTTCTTCTTTTTATTTCTTTTATCGCTGCCGCCATCGATTTTGTAATTTTATCTGCATATAAAATAACATGACCTTCAAGATGTCGAGCCGCTCTACCCATTGTTTGAATTAAAGTTGTTTCAGATCTCAAAAACCCCTCTTTATCAGCATCTAAAATAGCAATTAAAGCCACTTCTGGCAAATCCAGACCCTCTCTCAAAAGATTAATTCCAACTAAAACATCGTATTTCCCTTCCCTCAAATCCTTTAAAATTTGAGGTCTTTCAAGAGTTTTGACTTCAGAGTGTAGCCACTGACAGGAAATTCCTTCTTCAGATAGATAATCAGAAAGGGCTTCAGCTAATCTTTTGGTCAAAGTCAAAACCAAAGTTCGCTGTTTCTTAGCTACTCTTTTTTTAATTTCTTCTATTAAATCCTTAACTTGATTTTTAGTTGGTCGAATTTCAATCGATGGCTCCAATAATCCGGTTGGCCTTATCAACTGCTCAACGATGTATTTTTTTCCGGTTTTTTTTCTTTCTTCTTCGGCCGGGGTAGCCGAAACAAAAATTACCTGATTTACTTTCCCTTCAAATTCTTTAAAAGTCAAAGGTCGATTATCAATTGCCGAAGGAAGACGAAAACCATACTCAAGCAGAGTTTCCTTTCTGGCCCTGTCTTGATTTGCCATGGCATGGAGTTGGGGTAAGGTCATATGGGACTCGTCGATGAAGATAAGAAAATCTTTTGGAAAATAATTCAATAAAGTATAAGGAGCTTCGCCCGGTTTTCTAAATTCTAAATGTCTTGAATAATTTTCAATTCCATGGCAATAGCCGGTTTCTTTCATCATTTCTAAATCATAATTTGTTCTTTGTTCTAATCTCCGGGCTTCAAGAAGCCCCGCACCAGAAACTTCGTTTCGGTGCGGGACTAGTCCAGCACCGAGCTTTGCTCTGGTGCCGGGCTTCTTTTGTTTTTTTAATTCTTTTAATCTTCCTTGCAATTCTAATTTTATATTTTCAATAGCAATATTTAATTCCTCTTGAGGCGTGACCCAAAAGTGGGCAGGAAAAATTTTAAATTGCTGATTGTAAATTGTAAATTGAGGATTTAAAGAGTCTTTTGTTACCGAGATTTTGTCAATTTCGTCGCCAAAAAATTCGATTCTTAAAATTTCTTTACCGGTAACTAAATAAATATCGACGATATTACCTCTGGCGCGAAAAGTTCCTGGCCTAAAATCAAAATCATTTCTCTGATATTGAAGAGAAGTTAAGTGAGATAGTAAATCTTTTCTTTTTATTTTTTGGCCAGATTTGATTTCCAAAGAGACTTGCTGATAAGCCTCTGGCGAACCGATATTGTAAATACAGGAAACCGAGGCAACGATAATGATGTCATTCCTTGTTAATAAATCTTGGACAGCAGCGTGTCTTAACCTATCAATTTCCTCATTAATTTTGGCATCCTTTTCAATATAGGTGTCGGTTTGGGGAATATAGGCCTCTGGTTGATAATAATCATAATAAGAAACAAAATAATGGACGGCATTTTCAGGGAAAAACTCTTTGAATTCTTGAAATAATTGAGCAGCCAGAAGCTTATTAAAAGTTATAACCAGAGTGGGCTTTTGAATTTCTTGAATAACGTTACAAAGATCGAAAGTTTTGCCACAGCCAGTTACCCCTAATAAAGTCTGATTTTTTACTCCAGCCTTTAAATTCTTCACTAATTTCTCAATGGCCTGAGGTTGATCACTAGTGGGCTTAAACGGAGCTTTTAATTGAAACATGACAATTTTGTTTTATCTTAAATTTTCTCTTTTTTCAAGTTTAGGTTAAAATTAATTTGGTGAAAGAATTTATTAAAAAATTTATCCCTTCTTTTTTGATAAATTTTTACCATTTTTTGTTGGCTTTTTTGGGAGCTTTGATTTATCAATTTCCGGCAAGAAAACTAAAAGTCATTGGAGTAACTGGAACAAACGGAAAATCAACGGTTGCTGAGATGATTACTAAAATTTTTGAGGACTCCAACCCTCCTACCACCCTCCCGCTCGCCTCTGGCGAGCGGGCCCCTACCGATTATAAAGTTGCTTCCTTGTCCTCAATTAAATTTAAAATCGGAGAGAAAGAGTGGCCAAACACTTTAAGAATGACGATGCCGGGCCGATTAAAATTACAAAGATTTTTAAGACAGGCGGTAGATTCTGGTTGCC
>Ga0315280_10002625_pt1 | contig 28850 bp, 15 predicted proteins | sample YL17G06_40_MG_FD_203697 | JGI IMG/M metagenome (GOLD analysis project Ga0315280, IMG submission 203697) | Sediment microbial communities from Yellowstone Lake, YNP, Wyoming, USA - YL17G06_40 | ecosystem: Environmental > Aquatic > Freshwater > Lake > Sediment | place: USA: Wyoming | collected... | reverse complement strand
CCTGGCGGCGAACGTAAGTCGCATTTCTGAAATTGGACTTACGTCAGCGGACTTTTGTAACAACCCCCCTTTTGCCCCCCCTTTGCCCCCCCTTTGGGTGCCACTTGGTTCTCGATTTTGCCAAAAAACGCGCCAATTCGCGCTTACCCATTTTAACATTTTTAGGGCCGACCCGCCCTGGCACCCGCGCCAAGGGCATTTTGGGTGCCAAGAAGGGGCCAAAAAGGGGGGTTTGGCGCTCCCGAAATCGTAAGTCCATGGTAAGTCATTGTGACTTACGGCAAGAAAGCCGCGAGCCAAGAGCCACGAGGCGCCAGCGGCGAGCCACGGACTTCGGGCCGCAAGCCGCGGCCTGGCCAGGTAGCCCCCCAGTCACGGGCGCCACGGGCCGGACCCCTTTTCCAAACAGCCGGAAAAGGCGTCAGACCCCCTCCCGTGGGCGCAAGGGGTCAGACCCCTCCCGTGACTGGGGCCTTACGGATATTGCCAGAATAAAGTTGTGCCGCCGCACTCATGTGGTATACTTCGTGGGCACTCCGAAGGAGGTAGGGGTATTCATATCCGGCGGTCCGGGTGCCTCCGGGTCGGAGGGTCCAGTGTTGCGTCACGCCCTTTCTTAAGGGGGGATGTGCGGTGGCCCGATCAGATTGCCCGTGCCTGCCATTGTTCGAGCCGCTCGAACTCCGGATCCACCTGGCGGGCGACCCGGCGGGCGAGGGCGCTGCGCTGCTCGGCGCCACCCCTGCGGGTTACACCTACGACAGCCAGGCGGCCATCGCGTATGCGCGGACGTGGTTCAACAATTACAACACCGCGCGCTATGCCGTATACCAGGACCGGGACAGCGCCAACTTCGTCGGCCAGTGCCTGATCGCCGGAGGTCTGGACACCGCGTCGCCGTACACGGACTCGTACGGGTCCTTTCTGCTCTGCGACGACCTCCATGCCTACTTGGTGAACGTCCTTGGGGTGCCGAATGAAGTCCGGACCGTAACGGGGGGGGGCAACGTGACGGACCCGTCCTGGTTCGGGATCGGCGACGTGGCGATCCTGGGCATCGACTTCTTGGGCGATGTGGACCCCTGGTACAGGGCCTGCATCGCCATTACCGACGGCACGCCGGTGACCCGCGCCACCATAGCCGCGCACGAGCCGCAAACCTCCAACATCACCATCCAGGGGTGGCTGACGACTTACCCCGGTCTGGTCACTCAGGTCACGTACTATAACCTGACCGACCGGACGGTGCCGGCATCCATCGAGTTCGCGCCTGGCGACAGCCTGCACGCCCTGGGCAACATCGAGATGCTGACCGGCCCCGGCGACCAATACGTGCCGGCATCTGTGCCGAACGGGTACGTGCCGGTGGACAGTTTCGTGACGGTCGTCGGCGCGGGAGAAAACGGCAAGGCCGCCAACGGGCACTACTGGTGGAACGTGCTGCTCCAGGTCGCAGGCCAGCCCTACATGGGGTGGTGTCCGGGCGACTGGTTCGAGAAGGTTGACCTGATCGTCCCGAAGGCGTCCCTGGTGGGCGGGGCGAACCTGACGGGCCCCAACGCCGGCGACGCCTTCTTCGACTTCGGCGTCCTCTACACCGACAACACGGCCATAGACGTGTCAACGCTGAACACCGGCGACATCCATGTCACGGGCCCCAACGGTTTCGACCAGTTGGCGGCGTTCCGCTCGGTCAACGTGGGGTCGGACGGCACGCCGCGGACGGCCACCTACCGCCTGAGCGGCCCGGGCGGCACCTGGGACCGTGCCGACGACGGCGTCTACACGTTCTTCATGCAGCCCAGCCAGGTGGCCGACACCCACGGCAACCCGGTGGCTGGCGGCACCCTGGGCACGCTCAACCTGTGGCTCGGCCTGACGAGCCTGGCCGTCAGCGGGCCGACCGAAGTCAACGAGAACAAGACGGGCAACTACACCTGCACCGCGACCTTTGACGACACCAGCACGAGCGACGTGACGGCCTTCGCCAAGTGGACCGTCAGTCCGGTGTATGCCCACATCACCGCCGGCACGCTCACGGCCCTGGCCGTGTCAAAGGACCAGACATGCAAGGTCACGGCCACGCTCGGCGGCAAGAGCGGCTCCGAGGATATCACCATCAAGAACGTGATCATCCTCCTGACGGGCGTGACGCTGACGGGACCCACCGACGTTAACGAGAAGACCACCGCCGTCTACACCCTCACGGCCTCCTATAGCGACGACAGCACCAAGAACGTGTCGGCCCAGGCCAAGTGGCAGAGCGGGGTGGCGGGCATCACCGCGACCGGCGGCAAACTGGCGGCCCCGGCCATCCTGGCGGACCAGGCGTGCCACCTGACGGTCACCTACAGCGGCCAGACCGCGTTGCAGGACGTCACCATCCATAACGTCATCAGCACCCTCGTGAGCATCGAGGCGACGGACGCGAGCGCGGCAGAGGCCAACAGCCCGACGCTGGCGCCCCAGACGGGCGCCTTCCGCATCACGCGCGTCGGCTCAACCGCGAAGGCCTTGACGGTGTACCTGAAGCGCTCCGGCGCTGCCGTCCTGAACACCGACTACAAGCAGACGGTGTACGGCGTGCAGTCAATGAAGGCCGCGGCCGGCGCTACGGCGACTTCGGTCAAGATCCCGGCCGGAGAGTCGGCCATCGACATCATCATCACGCCCGTGACCGACTGCCTTTGCGAGGGCGACGAGGCCATCATCCTGACCCTCGACGCCAAGGCGTCATATCCCTACGACGTCGACCCGGCCCTGGGGGCGGCCACCGCGACCATCCACGACCCCCCGCCCCTGGATCTGGATCACACTGAGTTCCTGACCCTCTACCAGGCCAAGTACGGCACCCTCGACGCCGGCCAGGCCGCGGGCCTGGACCAGTTGCTTTCGTTCATCGAGCAAGACCCCAGCATGACGGACCTGCGCTGGGCAGCCTACGTGCTGGCCACGGCCCAGGACGCCGTCGGACCCACCTGGCAGCCGATGGAAGAGGACGCCGCCCGCTGCGAGGGCAAGGAATCCAGCGACCCGTGGTGGGGCGCCGAGAGCGTGAAATCCGGGTCGCTGTACTTCACGGCCCCGGTGGCCGCGGCCGGGCCGCTGCTGGCCTTGACCTCTCCCAACGGCGGAGGAACATGGGCGGCAGGCTCGTCGAACAAGATCACCTGGACCGCCAAGGGCGACACGTCGCAGGTCCAGTCCTTTGCGGTGGCGTACTCTCTGGACGGCGGCCTGACCTTCCACGACATTGCCACCGTTGGCGCCGGGGTGCTGACGCAGACCTGGACAACGCCGGCGTCTGCCGCCACGCGGCGGGCAAGGATCCAGGTGCGCGCCCTCGATGCCGGCGGCGGCACCATCGCTTCGGACATGAGCGACACGTGTTTCACCATCGGCAAGCCCGTGACGCCTGTGGTCCTGAAGGGGACGGCGGCGGCGGCCCCCGCCCTGGCGGGGCCGGGCACCCTCAAGGATACCGGCCTGTTGGTCCCGACGCTCACGCCCGAGTTCACCTGGACCGCCGTGGCGGGCGCCGCGGCCTACCGGCTCGACATCTACAAGGCGGGCAGCACCAAGCCCGTCTACACCAACATCTCACTGACGGGCACGAGCCTGACGATCCCCGCGGGCATCCTGACGAGCGGCACGAAGTACCGCTGGGAGATGAAGAGTTACGCGGGAGGAACGGGGCTTTCGTATTACGGCCGCGGGTACGTTCCGCTGGCGTGGGCGGCCAACTATGACCGCCTGGGCACGGCGATCGGCCAGCCGCTGCTGGCCCAGCCCGACCTCGCCCTTCAGCCCGACATCGCCTACCAGATCATGTCGTACGGGATGATGCACGGCTCCTTCACGGGCACAGCGATACTCAAATACATCAACGCGAAGACGACCGATTACGTGGGCGCCCGCAAGGTCACGTGCGGCGACACCCGCGGCGCGCTGGTCGCGGGGTACGCCAAGGACTTCGCCTCCTTCCTGAAGGACAGCATGGTCGCCTGATGCGGCGGGAAAGCCGGTGCAGATATGGGGGTCAGACCCCTTTTCCCCTGGATGCGCCTGGCCAGTTCCCTGGCCTTGGACCGCTTGTAGTCCACGCCGGCTTGCTGGTCCACGAGGGGACCCAGGCCGGTTCCCCAGCCGAACATCTCGCCGAAGACGTTGTAGCCGGCGGCCAGTAATCCCTTTCTGACGCCTCCGCTCCAGTTCTGAATCGCGCTGCCCCCGCCTGCCCCATCCAGGTAGTAGACGTAGCGTGCCGGAATGCACCGCGCCGGTTCCGGATCGGCCGTCAGGGCGCACCCCGCCGCCGGCAGACAGGCCAGCATGGTCAGCCCGACGATCGTAGCGGCTCGCCCATGCTGAAACATGCCCGGCCCTCGCGCAGACTCCATCCTTCTTCATTTTAGCGGACCGAGCCCCGGCTCGGAGGGCATTTTCTGCATTCCTCTTGTCACCAGCAGGCGCCCTGCGATGTTGCGGACTTCCAGCGACGATGACCTGCTCCTCGCAGCATCCAACTGCCTGCCCCCTACTTGACCTCGGCCCACACCACGCGTTTCTCGCCGCCGCAGGTCCAGATGCAGCCCTTCACCGCGACGTCGCGACCCTTCAACTCGGCGTTGGTTGCACCGGCCACGGTCTGCGGCATCACCTTGACGCTCGCGCCGTCGGCCGAGACGGTGTACGCGTCCTTCTCGACGGCGGCGACCTTGCCCTTGAACGTGACCAGCGTCCCTTCCGGCTGGTCTGCGAGTTTCCGCAGCGGGAACTCGTGGTAGCCGGTCATGGGCGAGACGACGACCGCCTCGGCGCTGGAGTAAGGCGTCTCGTTGTGCTGGGGCGACTTGTCGCGAATCTTGAACTCGTAGCGGTACTGGCCGTCGGGCAGCGGCGGAGTCTTATAGAAAGGACTCTCGAGCCACCCGCTGTCTGGCCCGTTGCCGCCGGCGCAGTGGAAGAAGTACTCGACGGGCTGGGGCTCGATCTTCGGGCATCCGTTCTCGCCGGTCACGGACATGGCCCTCATCGCCACACAATTCCCGAGCGTGGCATAGGGGAGGCTCTGCCACTGGCCGACGCGATAGCGGGCGGGGGGCGTATCGTCTCGGGCCGTGGCGGACTTGGCGGCGGAGACCTTGCCGGTGTTCCCCCAGCCGTCCCTCGCCTGGACCGTGTAAGAGTGCGTCGTGCCCTCGGCCAGGTCCTTGTCGGTCCAGGTCGGGCTGGATTGCCAGCCGGAGGTCTTGCCGTCGCTGCGGGTGAACTTGTATTCCACCAGTGTGTACGCGTCCTTCACCTTTCTGGCGGTCATGCGGATGGCGGTGGTGCTGATGCCCGCAGGGCCGACCTCGAATTCAGCCGCCTGGGGCGCGGCCGTGCCCTTCGGCAGCGTCACTCGCGCCGGCGGCGAGGCCGGGGTTTCGTTGCCGGACTTGTCGCGCATCTTGAATGTGTAGGCGTAGGTCTTGCCCGGCTCGAGCAGGCAGTCGGTCCAGCGGTTGCTGGATATCCAGCCGCTCGAGTGCCCGCCGCCGCTCGTGCAGGTGAAGGAGTACTCGACCCACTTCGAGTCGTCGGTTCCCTTGGGCGCCGACATCACGGCCGCCGTGTCGCCCAGGGCGGTGGGGTCCATCAGGAACCCCGGCGTCGCGGCCGTCGGCGGCGTCGTGTCGCGCGGTTCGGACACAACCGCGGCGCTGCGGTTCTTCATCTGCTCGGCCAGGGCCGCAATCGCCGGGGCCTCCTGGGCCTCGACGTAAACGCGGAAGTCGGTGATGAGACCCTTGAAGTAATCGCCCTTCTCGCTTCGGCCGATGAAGGTGCAATCGTTGCCGGCCAGCGTGTTCGGGGCGAGCACCATGTCGGGGTCGAGCGTCATCGCCTTGTTGCTTGCGACCTCCTTGCCATCGACATAAAGCGTGCCGGTGTCGCCCTTCAGCGTGACGGCCACGTGCGTCCAGGTTCCGACGGGCAGGGCCGACGGCCCGGCGAGCGCCTGCTCGCCGCCCTTGCCGCTCGCGCTGATGGCGAACTTGACCTTGCCTGCCGCATCCTTGGGCGTCAGGTACGCGTACTTGCCGCCGCCGTCGCCGAAGTGGAAGATCCGCTGGTCGGCCGGGCCGCCCGCCCAGTTGACCCAGGCGGCAATGGTCGTGTCGCCGAAATCAGCGACGTCCCGCTTCAACTCGACGTACTGGTCCTTGCCGTTGAGTTCCAGTGCCCCGCTGCATCCTTTGTCGTCGATGGCAACGGTCCGCGGGCCGCCCATCAGGTAGCCGTGCATCACGCCGAAATGGTCGAGGGCGTAGACGGGGCTTTGGCGAGTGAACGGGTAGCGGCAGCACAGCGCGCCGGAATCGGGCCGGCCATCGGCGTATTTCTGGTCGGTGCCCCACACCCAGCACATCAGGACCTGGTGGTCGATGTTCGCTCCATTGCAGCAGTCGCCGTCCTTGATGGCGTAGCCGCGGACATCCGCGCCGCCGAAGTCGTGCGTATTGCCCTTGATGGTCGCGCTACCGTGCAGTTCGCCTTTGTCGCGCAGGTAAGCACGCTCCAAGGCCCGGCCGTTCTCGTAGACCTTCCAGTTGTTCTGGACGGTCGCCCAGTCGCGGACCTTGCCGTGGTCATAGACCTGGGCGTTGCCGCTGACCAGGGCATGCCCGCTCACCCTGGCGCTGTCCTTGACGACCGCATTGTCCATGACCACGGCATAGTCTTCGATGCGAGCGCTGCCCATGACCTTGGCGCTGCCGAGGACCATGGCATCGGGGCCGACGTACGCGGTGGGTTCGACCTTGGCCGAGTCGGCCACGAAACCGCCGCCGTTCGGGTGAGCCTTGCCCGAAACGCCTGCGGGCTTCGCCGGCTTAGACTCGTACGCGGTGGCCTTCGTATTCACGAACGAGACCTCGTAGGCCTGCGGCTGGAGCGGCAGGCCGGAGATGAGCGGACGCGAGAAACCTTCGAACGGCATGAAATCCGGCGTGGCGGAGACCGCCAGGAACAGTCTGTTCTCGTCGGCCGCCAGGGTGATCGAGTTGACGCCGCCGCTCGACATCGTGCCGTAGCGCGGCTCGCCGTTATCGTTGACCGCCACGAAGGTGGCCCGCCAGTCGGAGCGCCGCGTGGCGTCCCAGAGGGGCTTGAAGTTGACGGTCACCGCGTAGCCGCCGCCGGTCTTCCCGTCCAGGGCGATGGGCACCACGTTGTAGCCGCCCTGCATCGGGGCGTGGGCGAACGGGACGCGGAACCAGGTGCCGTCGCCGCCGCGCCGCACCAGTTCCGTGTAGGCCCGCCGGTACATCTCCGAAAAGGGATCCATCGTGCGGGGGCTTTGTTTCTGGAAGTACGGCTGCCGCTCGTAGTCCCACATGACGTTGCGGGCGGCCATGCGGCCCAGGGCGTCCTTGATGGCGTTGTAGGGATCGGTCGAGCCGGAGGTGTCGAGGCGGGCCATGGCGTCGAAGATGTACTCGGCCCCCTTCGCCCTGTTTCCCTTCGCCTCGGTCCAGACCTTGGTGATGAACGCATATCCATACCGCGGTTCTTCCTTGAAGTACTCCCATATCTGCCAGGAATCGTAGTAGTTCCGGCCGTGCGGCACCGAAAGGAACGGCTGCGTGCCGACGCCGCCCGGCCCGGGGTGACTGTTCTCGAACTGGAGTTGGAGCCAGTTGGCCGTGGCCTCGTGCCACATGCCGTCGTACGGGGTCTCGTTGAACCCGCCCGCGTTGATGATTACGGTGTGCCCGTACTCGTGCGGCGTGGCGCCTGAGGGTGGATCGAACCTGAGGTACGTGGGCGGGAGCGCGAAGAGCGGAAAGCCCCACTCATCGCACGCGCCCCACGCGCCGCCCGCCCAGATGCCCGTATTGTTCATCACCAGGTTGGCCCGGTAGAGCATGGCGTCCTGGAACTTCGGGTTGCAGGAGTTGCCGGGAATGTGGAATCCCATGCCCTTGGGCGCCGGGTCGTGAAGTCTGTGCCACAACTGTTCGAGCATCTGGAGATTGCCCTGGACGAGTTCCTCGGTGACCCTGGAGAAGTCGGCATTCTCATTCTTGTCCTTGCCGGCGCCCTTGCCCCAGAGGATTCGGAAGTGCTCGGACCGGCGGGAGTTGTAGTCGGGATCGCCGCTCTTGAACTTCCGCTCGTTGTCCTGCCAGGCGGGCGTCGCCCCTGCGGCCAACGCGGGAAGAACGCCCGCACTCAACAGCAGCCCCGCCAGCACGGTGATGCAGGTATTGCTCTTGCTCACGTTCCTTGCTCCTCGCGTCTGATGCTTGTGGCTCTTGCCATCTCGGGTCCCGCGTCGGACGCCCATCGGCGGCGTCCGGGGAGGCAGTGTACCAGATTCCTGCCTACGGGTGAATGCCCACAAGGTCAACATGGGCATGTGGGGGGTGCGCGGCACGAACCCATCAGCCGGCGATCCGTCGCAGAGCCGAAGGGGAGCAGCAAGTCATGAGTTCTGAGGGTCCTCGTCGCCCTCCGGCACCAGCCGGTATCCGACCCCCCGCACGGTCTGGAGGCATCCGCGGGCGCGGCCGAGTTTCTTCCGCAGCGCGGTCAGGTGCACGTCGACGGTGCGGTCCGTCACGACGGTGTGGACCCCCATCGCCTGGTCGATGAGTTGGTTGCGCGTCAGGACGCGCCCGCGGGCGGCCGCCAGCGCCACGAGCAGCCGGAACTCGGTCAGGGTCAGCGAGACCGCCTCCTCGCCGACCTGGGCGACGTGGCGGGCGGTGTCGATGAGGATGGGGCCGACCTTCAGGCGTTCCTTGCCGGCCCCTGCCGCCGCGCCGGCCCGCCGCAGGACCGCCGTCACACGCGCCACCAGGACCGACAGGCTGAACGGCTTGACCACGTAATCGTCGGCCCCCAGGAGAAGCCCGACGACGATGTCGCTCTCCTCGCCCTTGGCGGTCATCATGATGATCGGGACGGCGGCCGTGGCGGGATCCTGGCGCAACTCCTGCACCAGGGCCGTGCCGGACATCACGGGCAGCATGATGTCGACGAGCACGAGGTCGGTCTGCCGCGAGCGGACTTTCTCCAGACCCGCGCGGCCGTCGTGCGCCACGTCGACGGCGTATCCTTCGCGCACCAGGCGCCGGGCCACAAGGTCGGCCATGTCGCGCTCGTCTTCCACAATCACGATGCGTTTCTTTGCCATGTCACCACTATTCTACATCACCACCGTAACCGGCGGCAATGCTCCCCGCCACATTTAACGCAATCTTAACAAGCCCTCAATTGGCCCTTAGGACGACGCCGGGATAATAGAAATAGATGAGCATGGCAGTTTGAGGGCGGGCGGTGACGATGGAAACAAGAACTCGGAGAAAGGGGCAGGGCCAATGAAAATGAAAACGAAGTCCGCAGCGAGCGTCGTCCTGGGAGGCGCGCTGGCAGTTCTGGCAGGCCTGGCGGCCTCGGCCATGGCGGCCGCGGAAGCCGGGAAGCAGACGCTCCAGATCGAGGGCTCGACCACGGTCGGCCCGATCGCCGAAGCGTTTGCGGAAGCGTTCATGAAGGCCAACTCGAACGTCCAGATCACGGTCAAGATGACCGGCAGCGGCGACGGCGCGGCCGCGCTCATCGACGGCAGGTGCCAGATCGCCACCATGAGCCGCTTCATGAAACCTGAAGAGTACCAGAAGGCGGTCGACAAGAAGATCCTGCCGTGCCCGCAAGCCGTCGCCATGGACGGCGTGTGCATCGTGGTGCACCCCTCCAACCCGGTGAAGGCCACCTCGCGGGTCCAACTGCACGACATCTACACCGGCAAGATCACGAACTGGAAGGACCTGGGCGGTCCGGACATGCCCATCGTCGTCATCAGCCGCGACACCTCCTCGGGCACCTACGAGGTCTTCGCCGAGAAGGTGATGGGCAAGGACAAGATGTCAGAGAAGGTCGAATATGTAAACTCCAACCCGCAGGCCCATGCCCGCGTGAAGACCACGGCCGGGGCCATCGGCTACGTCGGCCTGGGATTCCTGGATGCGAGCGTCAAGGCCCTCCCGGTTGACGGCGTGACCGCCAACCGCAAGACCATCGCCACCGGCGTCTATCCGATCAGCCGGCCGCTGTTCTTCTTCACGAACGGCTATCCCGATCTCGGCTCGACGCTCCATTCGTTCTGCACGTTCTTCCTGACCGAGAAAGGGCAGGAGATTATCGAGGCCAAGGGTTTCGTGCCGCTTACCAACTACTAGAGGGATGCCCTTATGAGGTAAGCCATGGCGCAGGCGGCAGACACAGTCGAGGCGAGACCGAGGAGCGCGGCGGCCGAGTTTGATCGGCCGCTGCTGCTTACTCCCCGGGAGAACCTGACGGGCTACGTCGGTTCGCGCGCAGGCCGGGCGGCCTTGTTCCTCGTGACCACCACCAGCGTCGTGGCGGTCCTCCTGATTTTCGTTTTCATCATCCGCGAGGCTGTGGCGTTTTTCGTCGATCCGGCCGCGCTGCCGCCGCTGGACTGGACCTCGGCGGTGTCGGCCCTTGCCTGGGCGCGGGCAGCCCTGAGTTCCATCGGCGCGCGACTCGCCGAACTTCTCGGCGGCACCCAATGGTATCCCGAGGCCGCGAGCCCCGAGTTCGGCGCCCTGTCTATCCTCGTGGGTTCGCTGTACGTGACGGGCGGGGCGCTTCTGATTGCGGTGCCCGTCGGCCTCCTGGCCGCCGTGTGCCTGAGCGACATCCTGCCGTTCGCCGCGCGCCAGGCCGTCAAGCCGGTGGTCGAGATTCTGGCGGCGATACCGTCTGTGGCCTACGGGTTCTTCGCGGTGCTGGTTCTGGCCCCCTGGATGCAGGAGCACCTCGGCGTCTCGACCGGAACGAACGCACTGAACGCGGCCATGATCCTGGCCGTCATGGCCATTCCGACGATTGTGAGCGTTTCGGAAGATTCGCTGACGGCCGTCGGCAGGGAACTCCGCGAGGCATCTTATGCCTGCGGCGCCACGCGGGCCGAAACGATGGTGCAGGTGGTCATCCCGGCGGCACACAGCGGCATCATCGCCGCCGTCATCCTCGGCATGATGCGGGCCATCGGCGAGACGATGGTCGTCTGGATGGCCTCCGGCAACGCCGCCCAGATTCCCAGCCCCTGGTGGGACCTGACGCAGTCGGTCCGCACGATGACGGCCACCATCGCGGGAGAGATGGGAGAGACCGTTCAGGGTTCTGAGCACTATCGCGCACTGTTCGCCATCGGGTTGCTCCTGCTGGCGTTCACCTTCGGGTTGAATCTCATCACGGAGCATTTCCTCCATCGTGTCCGGCGTGCCGGGGGGACATCGCCATGACCCGCCGGCCTCCCATCCTTGAGCCTGTGCGGCCCGGCCGCATCCTGCGGCTTCGCAGCGCGATGGACAGAGTGTTCACCGGCTTGGCGTCGGGATCCATCCTCCTGATTGGCCTGGCGCTGCTGGTCGTCCTGGCGCCGATGCTCTGGCGCGGGGCCACGGCGGTGGTCTTCAGGGGGACGGTCGAGTTTCGCCGGATGCAGTTGGAGCAGTTCGGCCGCGGCAGCCCGGCGGGCCTTGGGACTGAGATGGCCGATGTCTCGCGCGCCCGACAGCCGGTGTATGACATGCTGGATCGGTTCAGCCGCGGCATCGCCACGGAAGACCTGGAGAAGGAGGCCCGTCGCATAACCCGAGAATTCGGAAAACAGTTGGACAGGCGCGACACACCCGCCCAGGAGCGCGCCGAACTGCGGTCTTTGGCGAAGCGTCTGCGAGACGATTTCAGCGAGGCCGTCGAATCAAGCGACAAGGCCGCAGCCCGGGAAGCGTTGGGCCGGGTACTTAAGCACGCGGACGACCCACGCCTGAAAGGAACCGTAGCCGAGGGTTTCTTCGCGTTGGCGAGCGACTACCGGCGCGTGCTTGAGACCGTGGATCTGGGTCGCCGCGCGGAGTACGCGAAGGCTCTTGGCGAAGTCCGGGACGCGATCCAGGCCCTCTTCGGCCCGCGGCCCGGCGAACCCCGACCGCCCCTCGTCATGGACCAGTACGGGGCGACGCGGTGGGACATGGCCGAGAAGCAGTTGGCGCGGCTCTTGGTGGCCGAAAAATGGGTCGAGGTCCAGCCGGGCCAGCCGCTTCAGCGGGTTGAGGTGCCGCGCGAGCGCGAGTTCGCCGGGACCGACCTTGCGCCGCTCTTCCCGCTGGTGCGCGAGCACGCGGCCGACATGTTCCGTCCGCAGACGACGCTTTACTGGCAGTATTTCATCGATGACAGCCTCTCGGGCCACTACTTCGGCGGCGTGGGGCCGGAAATCCTCGGGACCCTGCTCGTGACGGTGCTGGCCATCGCGTTTGCCCTGCCGCTGGGCGTTATCTCGGCCGCGTACCTTGTGGAGTGCGCCGGCGACGGCCGCATCGTTCGCCTCATCCGCACGTGCATCAACACTTTGGCCGGTGTGCCGAGTATCGTCTTCGGGCTGTTCGGGCTGGCCTTCTTCGTTATCTTCCTGTTGCCGAAGTTCGGGCTGCCGCAAGGCTCGAGCATCCTGGCGGGCGGTCTTACTTTGGGGCTGCTGGTGCTGCCGATCATCATCCGCGCGAGCGAGGAGGCCATCCGTTCCGTGCCGCCGACCTACAAGGAGGCCGCCCTTGCCCTCGGGGCGAGCCGCCTGCGGTGCTTTGTGACGGTGACGCTTCCTGCGGCGCTGCCGGGCATCCTGACGGGCGTAATCCTTGGCCTTGGGCGCGCCGCCGGCGAGACGGCGCCCATTCTGTTCACCGCCGCCGTGGCTATCGGCCCCACGGCGTGGCCGCCGTGGTCGGCCGTGACCAAGCCGGCCTGCACTCTGGCTTACTCCAGTTACAACATGGCCGTTGGCGACCGGCTGGCCGCGCTGGTGCCGCACAACCAGTATGGCATGGTGATGACGCTTATCCTGCTGGTTCTCATTCTGAATATTGCAGCCATCCTCGTGAGGTCCCGCATGGTCAAGCGGCTGCGCGGACAGTAGGCAGGCAGGTGCACCGTGAGTGATACGTTGAGACTCAAGGAGGCGGAAATGGCGGAACCCGGTGATTCTCCGGCCCAGATGCCTCAGACTGCCGAGGCGCCGGACAAGACGGTGCGGCCGCCGGCGCCCGAACACTTTGCCGCGGCGGGTCCGCGACGTATCTATGGCGAACCCCTCATCCGCTCGCGCGATTTCTCCCTGTTCTACGGTCAGAAGGTCGGCGTCAGGCAGATCACGATGGACATCCACCCCCGGTCCGTTACGGCGATCATCGGCCCGAGTGGCTGCGGCAAGAGCACGTTCCTTCGCAGCATCAACCGCATGAACGACCTCATTCCGAACGTGCGTGTCGAGGGCCGCCTGGAAGTTGCCGGAATTGACGTTTACGACCGGCGCGTGAACCTGCCTAACCTGCGCCAGCAGGTGGGCATGGTGTTTCAGAAGCCCAACCCATTCCCCAAGAGCATCTATGACAATGTCGCCTACGGGCGGCGCTTCCAGGGGTTCCGCCACCGGGGCGAACTGGATGAAGCCGTGGAACGGTGTCTGCGTGCCGCCGCCCTGTGGGACGAAGTCAAGGACAGCCTGCGCAAGTCAGCCCTGGCCCTCTCGGGCGGCCAGCAGCAGCGCCTGTGCATCGCGCGGGCGCTGGCCACGCAACCAAAGGTGCTGCTGATGGACGAGCCGTGCTCGGCCCTGGATCCCATCGCGACCGGGCGCATCGAGGAACTCATCGCTGACCTGAAGAGCGCCTACACCATCGTCATCGTCACGCACAACATGCAGCAGGCCGCCCGGGTCAGCGACCGGACGGCCTTCTTCTGCCTCGGCGAACTCATCGAGTACGATTGGACGAGCATCATCTTCACCAAGCCGACGAAGAAGAAGACCGAAGACTACGTGACCGGCCGCTTCGGATGACGGTCAGGATCGCGTGATCGGAAGAAAGGAGCATCGCCGTGGCAAAGCCCAAAGTCCTGTTCCTCTGCACCGCCAATTCGGCACGAAGCCAGATGGCCGAAGCCTTTCTGAGAAAGTACGCCAGCGACCGCTTCGACGCTTACAGCGCCGGACTGGAGGCCACGGACATACACCCCTACGCCAGGAAGGTCATGGCGGAGATCGGGATCGACATGGCCGGTCAGCGCGCCAAGGGCGTCAGCGAGTTCCTCGGCAAGATGAACCCGGCCTATGTCATCATCGTGTGCGAGAAGGTCCGCCAGAGGTGCCCGACGGCGTTCCCCGCCACCGGCGCCACGATGATCGCGTGGCCGATTGGTGATCCGGCCGAGGCCGAAGGCAGCGAGGAGGACAGGCTCAATAAGTTTCGCCAGGCCCGCGACCAACTCGATGCCAGAATCAGGGAATGGCTCGGCCGTGGGGATGAGCGAGAGTAGCGGCGCCGGCAGGCCTGCGCCCAAACGGGGCAGCGCCCGGCTGGCGTGTCATCGGCCTCCTGCGCCCAATAGCGGAACGCGGGTCACACGTCGTCCATAATTAATGCAATCTTAACGCATCCTTCCTATTTTCTTATGGCTCCTCAACGATAATACTCCTGGAAAGGCTGCGGGGGCGGCCGCGCGGTCGCCCGCCGCCAGGCGCACGCCTGTCAACGCCGAAAGGAGCCGCCATGTTGCGAACGGGAATGATGGGTGCAGGGATCCTGATGCTCGCGATTGCCGCCGCGGCGGCCGAGGCGCCGCCGGACGACCTCGCGACGGCCGTCGAGGCCCTCAAGCAGCGCAACCGAGACCTCGAACGGCGGCTGGCCGACCTCGAGGCCAAGGTCGGCGGCGGCGCCGAGGACCAGCGCGCCAGCCGCGAGGAAATCAAGATGCTCATCGATCAGACCCTGGCCGAAAACAAGAAATTGTTCCGGCCCGACTGGATGGAGAACCTGAAGTTCTCCGGCGACCTGCGCCTGCGCTACGAGTACCGCCACCGCACCGACGCCAAGGGCTTTGACAACGACGAGCGGGGCCGCGTCCGCCTGCGTTTCGGTTTCGAGAAGTCATGGCCCGACGAGGACCTGATGATCGGGTTCCGCCTCGCCACCGGCGCCGATGCCGACCCAACCACCACCAACCAGACCTTCACCATGTTCCAGAAGACCCCCATCTGGTTCGACCGCGGCTACGCCCGCTGGACGCCGAAGGCCGTCAAGGGCCTGTCGGTCGCCGCCGGCAAGATGCCCAACCCGTGGGAAGCCACCGACCTGATCTGGGACCCGGATGTGAACCCCGACGGCGTGTGGGTCGAGTACCGCGTACCGGGCCTCGGGGCCTTTGAGCCTTTCGCTGGCGCCGGCGTCTTCCAGTTGTTCAACTGCAGTTCGAGATCCGACGCGTCGCTGAAGTCTTACCAGGCGGGCCTGCGATACCAGATCTCGAAGGACGTCCGCTGGACGGCGGCAGCGGCCGGCTTCATCTACACCAACATCGACGACGCCTTCTTCGCGGGCAACCCCTTCTTCTTCGCCAACCCGCGCGGCAACACGGTGACTGGCGGCAAACTGGCATCGGCGTTCCAGGAATTCGACCTCGTCAACAAGATAGACTTCGTGGCGCTGAAGTTGCCGATGAGCGTATTCGTCGACTGGGTGCATAACGCCGGGAACCAGTTGGCCACGAAACAGAACGACGGCTTCGCCGTGGGCTTCAGGGTCGGCCAGAACAAGAAGAAGGGCGACTGGTCCTTCCGGTACATCTGGAAGGAACTCGAGGCCGACGCCACACTCGCGTTCTTCGCCGAGAGCGACTTTGGCTGGAATACCTACACCAACCGCAAGGGCCACCAGTGGGGCATCGACTACAATCTCACCGACGCCCTCACTGCCGGCCTGAACCTCTTCCTGACCGAGCCGCTGAGAACCGGCAACACCCACGAGCAGTTCCTGACCATCCAGGCGGACCTGGTGTGGAGGTTCTGAGGCGGGCCCTGCTTATTCGCCACGAGGCCGGCGGCAGATAGAACAGATAGAACGCCGATGGCACCAACACCGAGGGCTGATACTACAGCGCGAGTTCGTAATCGGAGGGGCCGAAGCCCGTCCGAGAAACGGCGGGCCGGGCATACATTTGAGCATTGCCCGCATGGGCTTTGTCCGGCCGGCTATGACCGCCACGGCCGCTTGCGCTTCAGGTTGCCCGAAAGGACCTCCGCCGCGATGGCCACGTCCTCGCGGAGTTGGAAGTCGAACATGCCGACGCAGGCGAAATCTGCGCCGTGCTCGAAGGCGTAGCGGAAACCCGCGCGCGGGTGAATCGCCCCGGCCGCAAGGACCTTGAACGCGATCCACGGACGCTCGACCTTCTCCATGAACTTGAGGGTCTCCTCCGGATCGGCGCACCAACTGTTGTCCTTCACGCGGTCCCTGGTGTACGACCAGTAGTCGGCGCGGTGGAATGTCTTCATGTAGAAGTCGGGCTCCAGGCCCGCCGCCTCGACCGCCTTGGGGACCTCGAGGTCGTGACCGGCGATGCCCGCGGGAAGGCCCGCATCCTTGATCGCCCCCAGGGCCTTGCTGAAGAGGTCCATGTGGCCTTCCTTGACCCAGCGATCGCCGATGCCGCCATGGATGTAGCATGCCTTGGCCCCGTGGTCGATGGCCTGACGGAGGTTGACCTCTGGCTCGGTGTCGCTCGGCTGTGTCTGAGCGATCCACTGGATCTTGCCGCCCTGCTTGTTCCAGTAGGCGTCGAGGAGTCGGAAAACCCTGTCGTCGGACCTCAGGATGGCCGTGTTGATGCCGAGTTGCTCGCACAGGTGCAGCGTCTCCCAGACCTTCTCGTCGGTGAAGTAGTGCTTGAGCAGGTCGGAGACGTAGGTGAGGTCGCGGCTGTGCGCGAAGGCGCTGATGAGGTTCCCGCCGCAGATGAGACGGCTGATGGTCAGGCCGCGGATCTTGCCTGTCGGGAACAAGGCGGGCGCAGGCTGCGCGGGCGGCGGCGGTTGGGCCGCCTCGGCGGCCACAAGCGCCCGCTCTTCCAGGCTCAGCGCCGCGGCGCCGGCCGCCGCCGCCAGACCTGCCTTCAAGAGATCGCGACGCGTCGAGGCCCGCCGTGCCATCACCGGTCCTCCTAGTCCGAATCACCCAAGCCGCTTGGGCCGAGCGACCCTCATCTGCCGGCTGCCGCGGGCTGCCGCCAACCGGGGTTCTCAACGGATTCATTTTCGGAGAGCCCCCCGAAAGGTCAAGCAGAAACCCCACCCGCCGCGGCGGGCCGCGGCGCCCCCTCATTTCGGGTATGACAGCAATAGTCAACGCATTTCGAACTCTGCGGCGCTGCCGCGCCCAGGCGAGGGCCGTCGTGGAGCCATTCGGCAACCTGCCCCTTGCGTCGCCCGAGGCGGAACCGGTAGTCCGGGGCGGGGTTCAATACTCCCAGAGCAGTTGGGCGGCGTCCAAGGAGCCATCAGGCCATGGAACCTCTCCGCCGGGTGTCGCGGCGCTCGTTTCTCAGGCAAGCGGCGGCCGCCGTCGTCGGCCCTCTGATGATCCCCGCCTCGGCCCTGGGCAAGGACGGCGCGGCGGCGCCCTCCGAGCGGATCACGATGGCCGCCATCGGCCTGGGCGGGCGCGGCCGGAGCGACTGGGGGCACTTCCTCCTCCAGCCCGACGTCCAGGGCCTGGCCGTGTGCGACTGCTTTGCCGATCGGCGCAGGGACGGCAAGGCCATGGTCGACGGCCAGTACAAGACGAAGGACTGCGCGGCCACCCGCCTCCATGAAGAGGTGCTGGGCCGCCCCGACATTGACGCGGTGCTCCTGGCGACCGGCGACCGCTGGCACGGCCTCCTGTCCATGCTGGCCGCCCGGGCGGGCAAGGACGTTTACTCCGAGAAGCCCGCCACTTTGACCATCGCCGAGGGCAGGGCCCTGGTCGAAACCACGCGGCGTTACGGGACCATCTGGCAGTGCGGCACGCAGCGGCGGTCCAACGACGCCTACCGCTTCGTAGCGCTGGCCGTCCGCAGCGGCATGATCGGCAGGTTGCACACGATCACCACGCTGCTCGGATCGTGGGGCGGCAACGGCGTCGCCAGGCCCGAGCCCGCGCCGGACCCGGAGGTCTTCGACTATGACCGCTGGCTGGGCCAGGCCCCCTGGGCGCCGTACTCCAGCGTCCGCGTGGGGCTGTGGCGCAACCACTGGGACCTCGCCGGCGGCGTGATTGCCGATATGGGGGCGCATTACTTCGACTTCGCACAGTGGGCCCACGACAGCGAGATGACCGGCCCGGTGGAGTACGAGGGGACGGGCGCATTCCCGGACGACGGTTTTGCCAACGTGCCCTTCGACGTCAACGTGCAGGCCCGGTACGCCGACGGCGTCCGCCTGCTCATCCGGTGCGGCGACAAGGGCGTCCGCTTCGACGGGGACCAGGGCTGGATCCACCTGTCTGACGACGGGACGATCACGGCCGAACCGAAGTCCATCCTCAAGGCCCGCGCGGTGCCTCGGGTCGACTGGTCGTACATGGGCGGCCACGTCCGCAATTTCCTGGAATGCATCAAGTCGCGGAAACTGACCGTCTCCCATCCCGAACTCGCCCACCGCGCCCACACCATGGTGCACTGCGCGAACATCTGCCTGCGCCTCGGACGGAAGGTGCAGTGGGATCCCAAGGCCGAGCGATTCATCAATGATGACGATGCCAACAACATGCTTTCGCGGACCATGCGGGCGCCGTGGCGGGTGTGACGGCCCTACGACCTCCAGGCAGGCTGCCAGGACGGGAATGGCGATGAGACACATCGGCGGACTCGCGGGCGCCGCTGCCGTGATGATGTTGGCGCTGGCGCTTGGGGTTCCGCAGACCGCCTTCGGCGCGGTCACGGCCGCCGAGATCGAGCAGGCCGTTGCCGCCGCCGCCAAGTACGACGAAGGCCAATCGACCAAGCCGCTGCGAGCGCTGGAGAAACTCATCAACGACACTTACGGGCGGCCGGAACTTCGGGCCCAGATCGAGAGGCGGTTGGCGGGGGTCTTGGAGTCCGACGCGCCGCTGGCGGCCAAACAGGCTCTCTGCCGCATCCTCTGGATGACAGGCACGGACGCGTCCGTGCCAGCCCTGGCGAAGATGCTCGCCGGGTCGGACCCCCATGCCGCCGAGATCGCCTGCTATGCCCTGAGCCGGCATCCTGCCCCGGCCGTGGGGGCCGCCCTGCGGGAGGCCCTGAGCCGGGCCAACGGCAGCGCCCGGATCGCGATAGTCACGCTCCTGGGCGATCGGCGGGACAGCGAGGGCGCGGAGGCGATTGCCGCGCTCGCCCAAGGCCCTGACGCCCCCGTGTCCGACGCCGCGGTTGCCGCCCTGGGCAAGATAGCCACGGAGGCCGCCGTCAAGGCGCTCCTCGATCTGCACAAGGGCCCTGATGCGGCTCGCAGCGCCGCCGCCGGTCACGCCCTGCTCCAGGCCGGCCAGGAACTGGCCGCCCGAGGCAAGCCGGCCGACGCCAAGGCGATCTACGAGCAACTCAGCGGCCCGGCCGAGCCGCTGCACATCCGCCGCGGCGCCCTCCTGGGACGGATCAACCTCGGCGGACACGACGCGGTCAATCTCGTGCTCGAGGCCGTCCGGGGCAAGGACGACGGCCTGAAGGCCGCTGCCATCGCCACACTTCGCACGATGCCCGGCCCGAACGTCGGCGGACGTTTCGCCGAGGCCCTGTTTGAACTGGCGCCGAAGGAGCAGCAGTTGGTCATCGGCGCCCTGGCAGACCGCCGAGATGCCTCGGTTCGCCCGGCGATCACGGGGGCGGCCGGGCACAGCGATGCGGCCGTGCGCATCGAGGCCATCAAGGCCCTGGGCGTCATCGGTGAGGCGGCGTCCGTACCGGTGCTGCTTAAGGCCTACGCCGGCGCGAGCACCGCCGAACGGGAGGTGGCGGGCCTCTCTCTGCGGATGCTCAAGGCCGACGGCGCCGATGCGGCAATCCTCGAAGCGATGAAGTCGGCCCGCGGCGGCCTGAGAGCGGATTTGATGGGTATCCTCACCGACCGCCGCTGGGCCGGCGCCGTCCCCGCCCTCCTGGCCGAGGCCGCAGGCACGGATGCCAACGTCGCCAAGGCCGCCTTTGGCGCCCTGGCCGTGCTGGCCGAGGCGAAAGACCTCCCGGCCCTGGTCGGACTTCTGGTGGAACTCAAGACTGAGGAGGCCCGTCCGGAGGCCGAACGCGCCGCAGGCCAGGTCGCCCGCAAGGCCGCCGATCTCGACGCCAGTTCCAACATAGTGCTGAGGGCCGCGGACACGGCCCGCGAGACGCCGGTCCGCTGCTCGCTCCTGCGCGTGCTCGGCGGCATCGCGACGGAGCCATCGTATAAGGCGCTCGTCAAGGCCGCGAGCGACGGCCGGCCCGAAATCCAGGACACCGCCATCCGCGTCCTCGCCGAGTGGCCCGACGTGCGGGCGGTGGATCAACTTCTGAAGATGCTCCAGGCGAGCGCAAACGACACGCACCGCACGCTCCTGGTGCGCGGTTGCGTGCGGCTCCTGGGCCGCGTCCAGGGGCCTCCGGCCGAAATCGTGAAGAAGTACGCGCAGGCGATGGCCCGTGCCCGGCGCCCCGACGAGAAGCGGCTTGTGCTCAGCGGCCTGGCCAGGGTTCCCCATGCAGATGCGCTGAAAATGGCGGCCGACGCCATCGAGGATACGCAAGTCCAGGCCGAGGCGGCCCTGGCGGCGATCGCCATCGCCCGCGACCTTACCGGCTCGGAGACCGAGGCGGTGAACGCCGCGATGAAGAAGGTTGCCGGGGGCGTCGAGGACGCCTCGCTCCGCGCCCAGGCCCAGGGCCTCATCCGCCGGCCGCCCCCTCCCCTGCCCGACGTGTACCTCGACGCACTGACGCCGGCGAAGGCGATCTCCGGCAACAACGACGGCAGGGGGCCGGTCCAGATCAACAAGAACTGCATCGGGGCGCCCCTGCGCCTCAAGAGCGTGACCTACGCGCGCGGCATCGGCGAGCACGCGAAGGCCGACCTGGAGTACCCGCTGAAGCCGGAGTACAGGCGATTTGTGTGCGTCGCCGGCCTCGACGACCAGGTGGCGCGCTACAACGACGTGCGGGGAAGCATCGTTGTAAAGACCTACGTGGATGAGAAACTGCTGGCCGAGACGCCGGTGCTGCGCGGCGGGGGCGCGTCGTGCAACATCGACGTCGAGATCCCCGGCGGCGCCAAGACGCTGCGACTGGTCGTCGACGACGCCGGCGACGGCGTGGCCTTCGACGACGCCGACTTCGTCAACGCGGGATTCATTTTCGACCCGGCCGCAAGGCCAAGGCAGGCCCGGTAAAGACCTCCGCCGGATTTCAGGCAAGAGGCGGCAACGGCTGCCTGAACCGCCATACCCTATTTCGCACCCGCCTTGGGCAGCAGCGGCGCAATGCTGCGTAGTTCGGGTTGGTCTTTGGCCGCCTCAATGGCCTTGATAGCATCCTCGACGGCGGCAGTCTTCTTCTTCTTGCAGTCGTCCGGGAAGTCCCGCTCGGTCTTGCAGAACGCGGCGAGGTCCCTGAGGTCCGGCAGCACTTCCTTGGCCGCCGCGCCGTAGGCCTTCAGGGCCGCCATGATCGTCCACATCCGGTCCTGGCTACCCCACGGATTCTGATTCTTCGCGTACTCGATGCAGACGCGGATGCCCTCCTTGACGTGATGCCTGGCCAGGAGTTGCAGGCCGGCCTCGCGGATGCCGTCGGCGAACATCTCGCCGCTGGGCGCCGGGGTCTGGACCGCGCGCACGATGTCGGGCCACAGCACCTGTAGTTCCTCATCGGTCAGTCTGCCGTAAACGCACGCGAGTTGCGATCGGGCCAGGCCGTCGTCAATCTCCAGCATCCGCCTGACCGCCCCATAGAGCATCTGCCGGTCCACGCCATCGAGCGAATCGGCCAGGAGCCCCCGCCGGGGCGCGTTGTCGGCGTACCCGCTCATGAACAGGGCCATGCCGAGATAGCGGCGCTTCATGGCCCGAGGATCGCCCCCCTGGTCGGCGAGCACCAGTTTCAGCAGTACCGGCACGGCCTTCCGCGCCGGGCCGCCGATGCCCGCCAGGGCGTAGGCCGCCCGGATCGAGAGCCATTCGTCCTTGTGCGAAAGCAACTTGATGAGTTCATCCGTGGCCGGGGCGGCCTTGTCTTTCACGTACTCGAGGGCCTCGCACGCCCCGAGGCGGGCGTTCAGGTTGTCGCTCGCCAGCATGCGCGTCAGTTGAGGCACAGAATCGCCCGGCTTCCTGGCCAGGGCGCTGGCGGCCCGGAATCGCACCGCCGGCGACCAACTGCCCAGGCACTTCAGGAGTTCCTCCGCGCTCTTGGAGGCATAGCAGTCTTTCTGGTGCGAGTAGGCAAAACCCCGGCCGTCCTCAATCACCGCCTGCAATTCCCTACCCGCCAACTGGTTCGCCTTGCTGGCGCCCTTGCCCGTGATATAGAGTTTCTCGAGCGGCAGGGCGTAGGCCAGCAGGAAGGCGCCGGTCATGTCCCAGCCCATGTAGGAGTCGCCCTCGCCCGCGCCGCCCTGGTAGGTGAAGCCGCCGTCCCAGCGCCGGGCCAGGTCGTAGAACCATCGCTGCTCTTTCAGGTGGGCGGCCGCGGCTTCCGGGCCGGCCCGGGCCACGCCGAGCGGGCCCCAGAGGTAACTGAAGTAGTTGCCGGTGTGACCGAACTCCCGCTCGTCGTAGGATGCCGCCGACATCCGGGAGAAAAATCGCGCGGCCTCCCGGTCGCCCAGCAGGTCGAAGGCCACCGCCGCCATGGAGTTCTTGCCGTTATTGTCGTGCAGGTCCCAGTAGGGCGGGTGGTCGCCGTAGGGGATGCTTCCCTTGCCGGTGTAGAACCCGAAGAACGCGTGGGACCTCTCGACCGCCACATCCAGGACCCTGTCCTTGACGCCGCACTTCTGGCCGAGCACCATGGAGAGCCAACAGGGCATCCCGGCCGCGTTGATGGCGCCGTAACCGCCGAGCCTGCCGAAATCACCGGGAAGTGACATCCCGTGGCCCCACGTGCCCACGGCGCTCTGGCCCCTGGCGATCGTGGTCGAGAGTTCCCGGATGGCGGGGAGGACGTAGTCGTCGCCGGTAGCCAGGTAGTATTCCGCCAGGAACAGATTGGCGTAGCCCCAGTCCCAGGTGAACATGCCGGGCTTGAGCGCCAGTTTCAGATCAGGCTTGCCGACCTTGTGGGCCAGTGCCTTGACCTTGTCGAGGAACTCCGGCTTGCCGGAGGCCATCAACGCGAGGGCGCTTACCTCGCCCACGATGTCGCCCCCCAGTTCGCGCCCGGCCAGGTATCGGCAGCCCTGCTCCAGGATGAGCCGCGACTTGGGGCAGCCAAACGGCGCCGTGTCGCTGTAGGCGCCCATCACCTTGAGGGGCACCGTCACTTCCTCCTGGGCGCCCTTGCGCCAGCGGATCAGCCTGAGAAGGCCCTTGTTCTCGGCCTTCTCGGCCTCCGTGATCGCGCGGCCGAAGGCTTTGCGGGCGTCGCTCTCAAAGGGCTTGCCGCTGACTCCGAGAATGACATCATCCACCGCCAGCACGCCATCGGCAGGCGAGCCCTTCTCGACCTTGGTGATAAGGACCTGGCGGGCGTCGGTGGTCTCGAGGCCCCGGCCCCATATCCAGCCCCGGGCGCCCGTCGGCCCCAGGGTCCAGTCATGCGTGCCGTCTTTGGCGCCGCCTTGCGTCAGGTCGGGCGGCCGCGACGGCCGGGCAGCCATGCCCAGCCCGCTGACTGTGAACAAGATCGCGACGGCGCCAAGACAAGCCAGAACGGCCCGGTTTCGCACAGCGGTCCTCCTTACACCTCACGCGCCACTTGGCGCGCCGGGTCTCCTGACCCGTATTTTCTCAGCGTGGCCTTACATGGGTGTCGCCCTGAGCGAGGCGAAGGGCCTCGCGTGCGCTACGGGCAACCACTAAGACTACAACGCGACTCCCTCAATTGGAAGCGCCGAAGCCTCAACCATGCCGGTCAAAACGGTCCTCGCGGGGCCTTACCGGGCCGGCGGCGCGCCGGCCTCTTTGGCCAGCGCTGCGACCTCCTCGGCCGAGAGCGCCCGGGCGTAGATGCGCACGTCGCTCAAGAGGCCGTGGAAGTACCGGCCGCTGTGGTATCCCTGGCCCAGTTTGAAGTTCTGGTTCGGGTTGGGCTCCAGGGGCCCCTTGCCCGGCCCCCTGCATTTTTCGGCGCCGTCCAGATAGAGGACGGCTTCCTGGCCGCCGCAGACGACCGCCAGGTGCTGCCACTGGCCGGCCTTCAGTTGGGCGCAGCCGGCGCCCTGCCACTTCTTGCCGTCGCCGAAACCGAAACCGAACGAATTCGTGTTCGTCTTATCCTGTTGAATACTGATACCTACATAGGGCTCGCCGTGGTTCCCCAGGATGTCGGCGTGCTCGACCTGCGCGGCCGCCGGGTTCACCCAGAGCGCTATCGAGAAAGGCATCGCCAGGTCGGGCAGGAAGGTGTCGGCCTCAACGTAGTCGTCGACGCCGTCGAAACTCAGGGCCATGCCTCGGGCGGTCCTGGTCCATGCGGGGCCGCCCCGGGCGCCTGCCAGCGCGGCGTGATGCCCGCTGCCCGAGGAGTCGACGGCCAGGTCTCCCTTTCCGTCGTCCAGCCGCCAGCGGGCCAGCATGCCGGAGCACCGGAACGCCTTTCGAGAGTCCGGGGCCACGGTGTTGGGCTTCCGCGCGCCGTCTTTGACGTTGCCGACCGCCAGCGTGTAGTCGATGCCTTCGGAAAGCGGCGAGGTCGTCAGCGTGACCGTGGCGAGGTCCGCCCCAAGCGAAGCCGCCAGCACCTTGACCCCCCGATCGATCGAGTAGTTCCCGAGGGCCTGGGCGCTCGCCCGGTCGAGCGGTTTGCTGAACGTCACGACGACCCTCTCCTTATTGCCCGAGGCGGCCGCGAGGACCGCCGGCGGCGTCGTGTCCGCCGGCGTCACCGTGATGGAGGCGCCGGCCGTGTCGGCGGCGCCCTGCCCGTCTTTCACGGTCAGTTTAACCGTGTAGGTTCCGGGCGTCTTGTAGCCATGCTCGACCGTGTGGCCGCTGGCCGTGGCGGCGTCGCCGAAGTCCCAACTGTAACCGGCGATCTCGCCCTTCGGGGCGAAGGAGTCCTTGCCGGCAAACGTCACCGTCTCGAGGACCTCGCACTTGGGGGCGCCGGCCGAGATCACCGCCGCCAGGACGTTGATCCGTTGATATGTAATTATGGCTGCCTGGCGACGGCCGGGCAGCGTCACCCGCAGCCCCTTCTCCATCAACTCGCGGCCGGCCGCCCTTGTCTTTTCCTCCAGGTCCAGGTTCCGCATCTCGTACGCCGCGGCGGCGTCCAGGCCGCGAAGCCTGAGGTCCGCGGACGCCTCCGGGCTCCGCGCGCGGCGGAACGCCTGGATCATTCCATCTCCCGTTTCCGGCCGGTTGAACTGCCAGGCGATCCACGCGGCTTCAGACAGGCTGTACGGCGCCAGGGGGTAGTAATCGCCGTAAAAGCAGTCGGCCACCTTCTTCCAGTCGTCGATCCGGCGGCGGAAACTCGCCCAGTCGACCTTGGCCGCGCCGGCCGGGTAGCCGATGCCGAAAGCGGGCGTCAGGTGGCTCCGGGCGGCGTAGACGTCGTCGTAATACACGCCGGTGCCGTAGTACGGCACCCAGAACGACAGGCCGTAGGTGTGGCCCTGGTTGCCGACGACCAACAGGGCGTCGCTGGGGTTCTGGGGGCCCTGGTAATCGCTCCTCAGAAGCGGCACGGCCCGGCGCAGCGTCTCGAGGTCGTTGCGGCGGCCGCCCGAAGCGCAACTGTCGATAAGCATGTCCGGGTGCCGCCGCCTCAATTCGTCCCAGTAGGCCAGGTACCCCTCCACGTGGCGGATCTCGGTGATCCCCTGGCGGTCCGGGGCATCGCTCGCGCGCCAGTGACCCAGCGGGTCCATGTTGAAGTCCTGGCGATATAGGTCAATGCCCTGCTGGGTCAGGAACTTGTCGATGTGGTCGGTCAGCCACTGGCGCGCCTCGGGGTTGCCCAGGTTCAGCAGTTGGCCGCCGAGGAGCCACGCCGGGTGGTTCTTGTAAAGCCAGGTGCCGGGGTGGACCCGCTCCGGCTCGAACCAAAGGACCAGTTTCATGCCCTTGGAGTGGGCGTAGTCCGACACGGCCCGGATGCCCCTGGGGAACCGCGCCGGGTCGGGCTCCCAGGTGCCGGTCTCGGGCCAATTCTGGCAGGGATACCAGCCGGCGTCCATCCACCAGTAGTCGAGTTTGACGCCGCCGTTCAGGTATTCGTCGATGTACCGGATCTCGCCGGATTCGGACTGGTGCAGGCCCATGCAGGCGGAGGTGAACGGCGGTGGCGGTTTGCCGCCGGGGCGGGGCAGGTTGTGCGCCACCATCCAGCGCCGCCAGACGTTCTGCGACCGGATGCGGTCGCCTTTCCAGAATTGGAGAACCACGAGCGGCGAGCGCACTTCCTCGCCCGGAAGCAGTTTGAAGTGCGTCAGTTCCTGGCCGGCGGCGACGTTCAGGGCGGCGGCCTCGTCGCGGTCGAACCGGGCCGCCCATTGACCGGGCCAGCCAATCACCACGATGACGCCCCCGCCGTCATACTCGATATTGAAGTAGGGATACGCACCGTTGGTCGGCCGGCCGCCCGCGGGGGCAAAGCCCTGCCTGGACTTGGCGTCCAGGCGAGTCTCGTGCGGCTGGTAACTGGCTGCCGAACAATTGTCTCCGGTGTGATGGTGCAGGACGAACTCGTCGCCCGGTTTCCGGATGAGTTTGACATCCAGCGCCTGAATGCCCGCAAGGATGGGCGTCTCTTTGGCCCCGGCGTTCTTGAAATGGAGGGTCCACTCCACCGTGGGAAAGTCGTGGTACTCCACCGCCCGGCAGCGCATCTCGAGGCCGGTCTTGGCATCCATCCAGGTGACGACGTGCTCCGTGCGCCGGCCGTCGAGTTCGGCGTCCTTGATCTTCTTCTCCCACGAAGGCAGCAGTGCGGCCGATGGTTGTCCGCCATAAGTGAAGGAGAAGGGAAAAGGTCCGCCTCCTTGCCCGGGCGAGAGGTTCTGCCTGACCCATTCAGCCTTCTGCCCCAGTTCGTCGGGCGTAACGGGCGCTCCCGCGCCGGCCGGGTTGACGATCATCAGTAGCGCTCCCCACGCAAGAACCGTCGCCTTGGTTCGCCAGCGTTCCCGCAGACGCACTCTCTCCGTCATTCCCAAGATGCTCCTGGGCAGGACTGCGCATCGGGCCTTCGGCCGATGACCGCCATTGGCACATTTCATGGTGACATTACCTCATCTTGATCCGGTGGTCACGGCATTTCGAACCTGCCCTCGCCAAAGAATGTCTCCCGAGGCGCTGCGATCAGCGGCCGGGCGGATACCGGGCGACCACCGTCACCGCCCCCGACAGGCCCGCCAGGCGGATCGTCTCGTCTTGCAGGCTGAAGTCCTTCCACGCCTGCCCATTGACCGTGACGTCCTGGATCGGAGCGGCCGTGGGATGGCGCAGCCGCAGCAGCACCGCCTTGGGGGCGCTGCGCGACGGCAATCTGACCGTGGCGGTAATCCTGCCGTTGGCGGCATCCGAGACGATCTGGTAGTCCACCGTGCCGAAGTGCGTTGGGGCGCCGGTGACGGCGATCTTCTTGCCCTGCTCAAGCCAGGCCCGCGGGGTGGCCCGCGCCAGCCACAGCAAGTCGCCCTCCTCCATGACCAGCATGTGCCGGAACCGCTCCAGGAAGCAGGACTCCTCGTAGATCTTATCCGGCGGACCGCCCGTGGTGTGTTCGCGGAAGGTGTACTCACCCGGCATGATGTCCACCGCATACTGGTTGAGCACGGAGCGGATGAAATTCGGGACATCGTCCGCCGCCAGGTGGATGTTCGCGTGCCGCTCCAGGCCGCACTGGTACTGCCAACTGGCGTGGGCAAACCAGTGCTTCTCAGGATCGTAGCCGGCGGTGCGCGAGTGGACCTTCGTGTTTTCCAGAAGCAGGCGGTCCTCCAGCACATCCAGGTGCCCCTGGACCCGTACGTCGCGGGGCGAGAGGATGCCGCTGGGGCTGATCAGCGGATCGGCCGACTGCACGGTGTCCCAGTAGATCGCGCCGACGTGGCCCTGGCATCGCCTCCAGCCCCACGCGCCGGCCGCAAAACCGCGCACGTACGGAGCGAAGGGAATGAACGAGCGGTACGTTCCGTCGCGCACGGGCACCAAGGGCGTAAGGGCGATCGAGCGGCCGATCGCCGCCAGCAGGTCCTGCCGGTACGCCTCCGCCTCCGCCGCCATCCTGGCGCCCTCATCCGGGTCGACCAGCGCGAGCAGTTCCGCCATGCGCTTGACGGCCAGCCAGTAGTAGGCTTCCGTCTCGTAGAACTGCATGTGCATGCACGCGCTGTCCGGGGTCACGACGTGCGCCGGCTGAAGGCCCTTGCTCCAGAGGCGCTCCCCGCCCGGAAGGTTGGAGGCCAGCAGTTGCCGCTGGCGCAGGATCCACTGGGCGTTGGCCTTCATGCGCGGGGCGTTGGCCTTGAGCCACTCCAGGTCGCCGGTCAGGCGGAAGTGCTCGATCAACGTGAACATGATCGCGCCCGGGCCCATGGCGTGCACGCCGTCCATGTGCCCGCCGGCGCCCTCCAAGCCGCTGGCGTGGGTCAGGCAGCCTTTGCCGTCCGAGAAGAGCCCCAGGGGGCGGTCCGGTCGCGCCCATCCATGATGCCCTCCCGACCCCGGCACGACCTTCGGCTCCATCGGAAGGCTCAGCCACTGGTCCAGGCCGTCGGCGGCTTCCTTGTGCATGCCCTGGAGGTCCAGCGTGCGGAGGATCATGTACGTCTC
>Ga0315280_10002624_pt1 | contig 28854 bp, 25 predicted proteins | sample YL17G06_40_MG_FD_203697 | JGI IMG/M metagenome (GOLD analysis project Ga0315280, IMG submission 203697) | Sediment microbial communities from Yellowstone Lake, YNP, Wyoming, USA - YL17G06_40 | ecosystem: Environmental > Aquatic > Freshwater > Lake > Sediment | place: USA: Wyoming | collected... | reverse complement strand
GCAAAAAGCCAAAAAAGGGCAAAAGGCGCAAAAGGTGGAACTGCCCAAGAAGACCTACGACCTGAAGCTCGGAGCTTGTTCCTATTCGTTCCGCAAGTTCAGCCGGGCCGACTGCATCAAGATGACCCAGCAGTTGAACACCCCCTACATCAACATCAAGGAGTTCCATCTGCTCTACAAGAGCACGCCGGAAGAGCTGGCCGCGGGGCGGAAGGAATTCGAGGACGCCGGCCTGATCATCGTGGGCGGCGGGACCATCAGCCTGCAGAAGGACGACGACGCCGACATTCGCACCTATTTCGAGTATGCGAAAGCGGCCGGCATGCCGCTGATGGTCATTGCGCCGACCAAGGAGACGGTGCCGCGCATCGAAAAGTTCGTCAAGGAATACAACATCAAGGCGGCCATCCACAACCACGGCCCCGAGGACAAGCACTTCCCGTCGCCGTATGACGTGCTGCAGGCGGTCGAGGGCCGCGATCCGCGCATGGGCCTGTGCATGGACCTGGGCCATACCACCCGAACCGGAAAAGACGTGGTCAAGGCCCTGGCCGACGCCGGCAGCCGCCTGCTCGATGTCCATATCAAGGACCTGGCCGATCTGATGGTCAGCGGCAGCCAGTGCGACGTGGGCGACGGCATGATGCCGGTGGTGGCCATCTTCAAGCAACTGAAGAAAATGAACTTCCAGGGTTACGTGAACCTGGAGTACGAGATCAACGCCGATGCGCCGCTGGTGGGCATGCAGAAATCGTTCTCCTATATGCGCGGCGTGCTGGACGCGTTGAAAACATAGGTTCTAGGTGTTAGGTGTTAGGTGCCAGGTTCTGTTCCTGGCGCCTCCCCTAGCCCCTAACCCCTAGTCCCTAACCCCTGACACCTGCTGCCATGCAATCACAATGGAACGTCCGTGCCGCGCGGCCGGCCGACGCGGCGCGCGTCGCCGAGATTTACAACGAAGGCATCCGGGATGGTCACGCCAAGCTCGACATGCGGCTGATCAACGCGGAACAGGTTCTGGCCCTGATGTGCGCCCCGGACCATCACATCCTGGCCGCGGAATGGGGCGAGACGGTGCTGGGCTGGGCCTCGCTGATCCCGGAGCGGGAGGCGCCACCGGGGGTCGAAGAGGCCTCCGTCTACGTCAGCCGCGGCGACCGCTTCCAAGGCCTCGGCCGCATCCTGATGGAGGCCTTGATCCGGCTGGCTGAGGAGCGCGGCTATTACAAGATTATCGGCCGCATCTTCTCCTCCAACGAGGCCAGCCGCCGGCTGTGCCGCTCGTTTGGCTTTCGCGAAGTGGGCGTGCTCGAGAAGCACGGGCGGGTGGGCGACCGTTGGGTGGATATTGTTCTGGTGGAGCGCCTGATCCCCGCCAACCTCGGCCACTCCCAGCCGGCCGGGGCCTGAGCGGCGATTGCCGCAAACGGAGATTCAACGCAGAGACGCTGAGGGCGCGGAGGAAACGCAGAGGGGGCCTGTGCGTTGAGGTTCACTCAGGACGTCCTGGCGCGGAAGTAGTCCTCGTAAATCGGAACGGGGTCCTCCATGATCCGGCCCTGGTCGCCCGTCTGCTCGATCCATTCGTCCAGCAACTTCCGCATGGCCCGCAGCCGCTCGTTGTGTGCCGCATCGGCGGCCAGGTTCCTTACCTCGTGCGGGTCGTTCTCGAGGTCGTACAGCTCTTCGACCGGCTTGTGGTCGGCGGCAAACAGCGCCTGCTCGGGCGTCAGCTTGCCTTCCGCCTTCAGTTGCTTGACCAGGTTCCAGGTGGGGTACTGCTTCTCCTTGTAAGGGTTGGCCTGCATGTAAGGGATGCCGGGGAGGAAATTGCGGATGTACTTGTAGCGCGGCTCGACCAGGCAGCGCATGCGCTCGATGGCGATGTCGCAGCGGTCGCGGGCGGCGAAGATGCGATCGCGGCCGCGGGCCCCCGGCGACAGGAAATCGCGGCCCTCCATTTTTTTGGGCGGCTCCACGCCGCCCGCGGCCAGCGAAGCGGCCGCCAGGTCGATGGCGTTGATCATGTCCTCGCGCACCGCCCCGGCCGCCACGTGTCCCGGCCAGCGCACGATCAGCGGGACATGGATCCCGCCCTCATACAGGAACTGCTTGCCGCGGAAGGTGCAGGAGCCATTGTCGCCGAGGAAGAAAACCAGCGTGTTTTCCGCCAGCCCTTCCTCTTCCAGCCGCTTCATGATTTCGCTGACGTAGGTGTCCACCAGCTCGATGGCTTCCAGGTAGTTGGCATATTCGTCGCGGGCAATGGGGTGGTCGGGCCAGTAGGGCGGCAGCTTGAGCCGCGACTGGTCGATGCGCGGCATAGTCTTGCGCGCCAGCGGCCAGCCGTATCCCTTGTGGCTCTCGGCCAGCGACAACTGCGCGAAGAAAGGCTGGCCGGGCTGCCGCTGGCTCCAGTCGTATCCGTCGAACGGCTTCTTGACCAGGAAATTGAAGTCGGTCTTCCCGGAGCCTTTGGCGCCCGACTGCTTGTTGTCTTTCTTGTTGGGGCCGACGCCGCACAGCACGGCGAAGTAGCCGGCGTCGCGCAACCACTCCGGCACGGTGCGCACGCCGGCCGGCAACTCTTTTTTGAAAATGGTGCGATGGTTGTGGGCCCCGATGCTGGTCTGGTACATGCCGGTGATCATCGACGAGCGGCTCGGGGAACAGACCGGCGCCGCCGTGTAGGCGCGTGTAAACCGGGTGCTCTGGCGGGCCAGGCGGTCCAGATTGGGCGTCTGGACCAGCGGTTCGCCGTAGCAGCCGAGTTGCGGGCTCATGTCCTCGGCCAGGATCCACAGGATATTCGGGCGCTTGGCGGGCGCGCGGGGACCGGGAACCTGCGCGGCCAGCGCCTGCGTGGCCGCCGCCACGCCGCCCAGCAAGCAGCTTCTTCGTGTGATTGCCTCTGCCATCGCTCACCCCCGGTTGTACCGCCGGCGTGCTGCCGGCAACCCTGAACCGGGCGCCGAACGCCGGGGGTTGCCGGCGAGGCGCCGCCGGTGCAGCAGTGTATAGATTACCAGCGAGTCGGCAGCAGCGTACAGCGCCCTCTTCCCATCACTGCCGGGAGGATGTCGCCCGGCGCCGTGTGCCGAAGTATAATGATGCGGGCAGGTAATTATGCCGCTTCAGATCGCAGCCGAGCCGGTACCACTCCAGACCGATGCCGAGGGAGTGGTCCGAGTGGCCGGGACGCGAGTTACGCTCGATACCCTAGTGGCCGCCTTTCAGCAAGGCGCGACGGCGGAGGCGATTGCCGGTCAATATCCCTCGCTGGATCTGGCTGATGTATACGCCGTGATCAGCTACTACCTGCGTCACCAAGAGACGATCGATTCCTACCTGGACGAGCGCCGGAACCAGGCGAGAGCCGTCCGCCAGATGAACGAATCGCGCTTCGATCCACATGGCGTGCGCGGGCGGCTGCTTGCCCGCCGTCGCAAATAGTGTGTCTCGCATGCTTCGCCTGGGAAGGGAAGCCGATGCCGGGCGTGTTCCAGGTGGGCGCTGGCCGGCCCGCCGCCGAGGTGATTGAGGACATTCTCTTGATCATCGAGTGCAGCGCGGACGGGGAGTGGGAAGGTCAAGTCCGGTACTTGCCGCTTTGACGGATCGGGACTCCGCGCTGCGGCCGGCGGCTCTCCTTCCTCAGCTTCCACATAGGGATGTCCGTGGCGGCCTCAAGCGCAGCCTGTAGCTTGTCGCCTGCGGCCTGCGATAATATCGGCGGCTTGTATGTTGTGGGAAGAGAGGATGCGAGCAATGCGACGCAGGCCATCGGCCAGGAGCGTGGCGGTTGCAGGTGCGGCCGTCCTTTGTGTTTTTTCGGTTCTCTGCGCCTTTGTGGTGAAGATGTGGGCCGCCGAGATGCCGGCGTTTCCCGGCGCCGAGGGCTTTGGTGCCGGCACGCCGGGCGGACGCGGCGGCAAGGTGCTGCTGGTGACCAATCTCGAGGATGCCGGCCCGGGGAGCTTTCGCGCCGCCTGCCAGGCCAGCGGCCCGCGCATCGTCGTCTTCCGCGTGGCCGGCATCATCGATCTGAAAACCAGCATCCGGGTCACGGAGCCGCACATCACCATAGCCGGGCAGACGGCGCCGGGCGACGGAATCTGCCTGCGGGGCTACACGCTCTCGATCGAAACGCATGACGCTGTGGTCCGCTACATCCGCAGCCGGCCCGGGGACATCTCCGGCAAGGAGGTGGACGCCATCAACGTCGGCGGGGCGGCGCGGAACGTGGTTGTCGATCACTGCTCGGCAAGCTGGGCGGTGGACGAGAACCTGTCGCCCAGCGGCGGCATCTCCGACGTCACCGTTCAGTGGTGTCTGATCGCGGAAGGGCTGAACAAGAGCGTGCATCACAAAGGCCCGCATGGCTACGGCTCGCTGGTGCGCGCGGCCGGCGGCCTCACCCTCCACCACAATCTGTGGGCCCATAACCCCGGCCGGAATCCCCGGCTGGGCGATAACTACGACAAGCCGCCTTTCCCGGTCTTCGACGTGCGCAACAACGTTATCTACAACCAGGGCGGGGCTTCCGTGGTCGGCGACGTGATGCAGGTCAACTATGTGGCCAATTACACCAAGCCCGGGCCCAGCAGCCGCCTGAACGATGGCATTTTCGGCCCCACGGAAAAGAGCGAGCTGAAATTCTACGTAGCCGGCAACATCGTCGTTGGACATCCGGAGATGACCCGCACGCTGGCCGGGTTGTTCCGCAAGGCAGGGAGCGAAGGCCGCAGGCCGGTGGTTTTCGTCCAGGAGCCGTTTGCTGTCCCCGAGGTCAGAACCACCGCGGCAGAGGAAGCGCTCCGGGCGGTGCTGGAGGAAGCGGGTGCGGTGCTGCCCGTCCGCGATGCCGTGGACCAGCGCATCGTGGCCGATGTCCGCAACGGCACCGGGTCCACCATCGATTCCCAGCGGCAGGTGGGCGGCTGGCCCGAGTACCGCAGCGCGCAGCCACCCAAGGATACCGATGGCGATGGCATGCCCGATGACTGGGAGATCGCCCACGGCCTGAATCCGCGCGACCCGTCGGATGCCGTCAGGAGCCGCGGCGGCTACACCAACATCGAGGAATACATCAACTCGTTGGCCCGCCGGACGAAGTAGCGAGCCTGGACCGGGATGATTCGCCCCGGATGAACACGGACCAGCGTGGCCGGAACCGATCCGCAGATTACGCAGATGTCGCAGATTTCGGAATTGGAGCTAACCCGGCAAACTCGCCTGAACGCCGCGCTTCGGTTCGGCATCTTCATCCTGCTCTATTTGTGCTTCGTGTTGCTGTCGGCGTGGGTGGCCGTTCCGCTGGTGCGCAGCCTGCCGGTATCCTCGGCGACCGGGACGATGCTCCAGACCGTCGCCGCCGGCTTGACGGCGGTGGTGGCGGCGACGCTGCTTCTGCTGGCCGGCTTGGACGCCCGCCCGCCCGCGTACATCGGCCTGGGCCGGGCGCCGGGCTGGCTGGCGGAACTGGCCTGCGGGTTTGTTCTGGGCGCGGCGATGATCGGCGTCATGGTCTTGACCCTGTGGATCAGCGGGCACCTGCACTACGAGGCCGGCCCGGCGGGCGCCGGGCGCGGCGCGCTCCGCCTGGCTGCGGTTTTCGGCATCTTCCTGCTGGGTACGCTGCACGAAGAGCTGCTGTTTCGCGGCTACCCCTTCCAGAGGCTGATCGAGGTCCTGGGCGCGCCGGCGACCGTCCTGCTGCTGGCTGGCGCTTTCGGGGCCGTGCACAGCGGCAACCCGCACGCCAGCATCCCCGGCGCCCTCAATACCGCGCTGGTCGGCATTCTGTTTTCGCTTGCCTATCTGAAGACCGCCCGGCTGTGGCTGCCCATCGGCCTGCACTGGGGCTGGAACTTCTCTGAAGGCGCTTCCGGCCTCCCCGTCAGCGGCATTACAATAGAGGCATTGCCCTGGTCGGCGCGCCTCGGCGGGCCGGAGTGGCTTCAGGGAGGCGGGTACGGCCCCGAGGCCAGCCTGACGGCCACCGCGGTGATCGGGGCGGCTATTCTGGTGCTTCTCCTGCGCAAAGCGCCCGAGAAGGAGGACGCAAGGCTTCAATTGTGAGTTCTAAATTATGAGTTATGAGTTGGGGGCTCTAATTCATAGTTCATAACTCATAATTCATAATTCCCCATGAGGAGCCTTCCCAAAGTCGTGGTGCTACTTGGCTGGGTGGCATTTGCCTGTTCGGCTGCGGCAGGGGCGCAGAACAAGCCCGGCGAGCCAAAGGGCCAGGCGAAATCACAGGCCCAGCAGCCGTTGCGGGAACAGTCGCGCATCTGGATTATCCGCGGGCTGCTGGCCGAACGCGCCACGCTTCGCAAGCCCCTGCCGCTGGGAGACCGGGGCTTGCCGCTTAGTTCCGACGGCAAGGTCGATGAGCAGGAACTCGAACGCCGCACCACGGGCAATGGGACGGCGGTGAGGCCGGGCGAGGTGGTCCAGATCACCAAGATCGACTTCCGCAAGAGCTCCATGGTGTTTCAGATCAACGGTGGGCCGAGGAAGCGCAAATGGTACCAGGGGGTGCAGGTGGGCATGGGCGGCGGTCCCACGATCACCCGCAGCGACCCTAACCAGCCCGCGCCCGTCATCGGCTCCAGCATCGAGCTGAACTTCCCCGGGCAGGTGCCGGACCTGACCGTGGACGAGGTGAAGCAGATGTTGGCCCCGGTGCTGGATTTCGCGCGCCGCTCGCCGACCGTGATTTACACCGAGACGCTGCCCAAGGAAATCCAGGAAGCCATCAAGGACCACAAGGTGACGGTAGGCATGGACCGGGACATGGTGCTGGCCGCCAAGGGCCGCCCAGACCGCAAGGAGCGGCAGCGCAAGGGGCGTGTCGAGACGGAGGACTGGATTTACGGCACGGCTCCCGCCAGGATTACCATCATCACCTTTCAGGGCGACAAGGTCGTCAAGGTGGGCGAGTATCAGCCGGGCGTGGCCGAGACCGAAGCCGGGCGCGCCCAGCCGCTGCCGCCCGAGCCCCCGACAAAACCACAGTAGGCAGTAAGCAGGAAGCAGTAGGCAGGAAGCAACTCACTCCGCACTCCCCGCTCCGCACTTCAGAACAGGCGGGCCAGGATTTCCGCCGGGACACGCGGCCTCAATTCCGGGTAGGCTTCGATCAAGCGCGCGATGTCGGCCAGGTCTTTCTGACGCTTGCTCGGGCGGCGTTCCGCGTCCAGCGCCGCCCATACTTTGCCCTGCAGGACGTCCTCCAGGCGTGCCACGGGCAGCGCCAGCCCCAGAACGTTCTTCCGGGCAGCGCTTTCCGGAAAGCGGGCATAGCGGGGGTCGGTCTGGATTTGCACCCGCAGGTCCGAGCCGGGCTGCGAGATATTGACGCGATGGGGGAAGCGCTCCACGCGGAAGCGTTCGTGGAGCAACGACTCGACGGTCTCGATCTGCTCGGTCGCCACCGCCAGATCCAGATCCAGGCTGACCACGGGCTCAGCGTAGGCATTGACCGCCTGCCCGCCCACCACGCAATAGCGGATTCCCTGTTGTTCCAGCAGAGAAACCAGCGACTCGAGAAGGTTCGCTTCGTCCACGGTAACCGTCTTCCAGAAGTTGAGGGCCCGCATTTTCGCCAAATCCCGCGACTTGCTTCGCACAGCAGCCGCCTAGCCAGCATACCCCAGAAGAAGCCGGGCTGGAGTCCGCTTCTTTTCTGTTTTCAGGCCGGCGCTTTGCCTGTTACCATGAAGAGTTTTCACTCAATCGTGGAGGAGACTTATGGCAGTCAAGGTAGGGATTAACGGGTTTGGCCGCATCGGCCGCAACATCGTCCGGGCCTCGTTGGGGAACCAGGACATCGAGTATGTGGCGGTCAACGATATCACCGATACCAAGACTCTGGCCCACCTGTTCAAGTACGACTCGGTGCTCGGCAACCTGGCCCACGAGGTCAAGGCGGCGGGCGACTGCATCCAGGTAGATGCGAAGAGCATTCGCGTGTACGCCGAGCGCGATCCAGCCAAGATCGACTGGGAGTCGGTGGGCGCGCAGATCGTGGTCGAATCCACCGGCCTGTTCACCAAGGCCGACGCCGCCCGCCAGCACCTGCGCGGTCCGGTGAAGAAGGTCATCATCTCGGCTCCGGCCAGCAACGAGGACCTGACCATCGTGCTGGGTGTGAACCAGGACAAGTACGATCCGGCCAAGCACCACATCATTTCCAACGCCTCCTGCACCACCAACTGCCTGGCGCCGGTGGCCAAGGTGCTGCAGGACAACTACGGGATCGTCAACGGGTTCATGACCACCATCCACTCCTACACCAACGACCAGAAGCTGCTGGACCTGCCGCACAAGGACCTGCGGCGGGCGCGGGCCGCGGCGCTTTCGATGATCCCCACCTCGACCGGAGCGGCCAAGGCCGTGCACCTGGTCATCCCTGAGCTGAAGGGCAAACTGGACGGCTTCGCCATGCGCGTCCCGACCCCCAACGTGTCGGTGGTGGACCTGACCGTCTGGGTGGAGAAGAAGACCACGCCGGAGGAAGTGAACGCGGCCATGAAGGCGGCCGCCGCCGGCCCCATGAAAGGCATTCTCGGCGTCACCGAGGAACCGGTGGTTTCCATCGACTTCCGCGGTGATTCGCGCTCCTCGATCCTCGATGCCCCGCTGACCCGCGTCATTGGCGGCAATTGCGTGAAGGTCATCTCCTGGTACGACAACGAGTGGGGCTACTCCTGCCGCATGGTTGATCTGATCAGCTTCATGGCGGCCAAGGGCCTGTAAGCAAATGCGGAGTGTGGAATGGCGAGTGCGGAGTACTCCGCATTCCGCACTTCTGCGCCGGGGGGAGAGAAGATCATGGCAAAACTCTCGATTCGCGATCTGGATTTGAAAGGGAAGCGGGTGTTCGTGCGCGTCGATTTCAACGTGCCGCTCGACGGCGAGCGGGTCACCGACGACACCCGCATTCGGGAGACGCTGCCCACGCTGCGCCTGGCTGTGGAAAAGGGCGCGCGGCTGGTGCTCGCTTCCCACCTGGGCCGCCCCAAAGGCAAAGTGAACCCCAAGTACAGCCTGAAGCCGGCGGTCGGCCGGTTGAGCGAGTTACTCGGCAAGCCCGCCGGCTTCGCCCCGGACTGCGTTGGTCCGGAAGCCGAGGTTCTGGCCAAGGGGCTCAAGGACGGGGATGTGCTGCTGCTCGAAAATCTCCGGTTTCACCCGGAGGAAGAGGCCAACGATGCGGGCTTCTCCAAGCAGTTGGCGGCGCTGTGCGATGTTTACGTGAATGACGCTTTCGGCAGCGCCCACCGCGCCCACGCTTCCACCGAAGGCATCGCGCATTTCGTTTCGCAGGCCGCCGCCGGCCTGCTGATGGAGAAAGAGCTGAATTACCTGACCCGGGCCATCTCCAACCCCGACCACCCCTATGTCGCCATCCTCGGTGGGGCCAAGGTCTCCGACAAGATTGAAGTGATCGACAACCTGCTGAAAATCTGCGACACGCTGCTGATCGGCGGCGCCATGGCCTACACCTTCATGCAGGCCCAGGGGCGCGGCGTGGGCGGCTCGAAGGTCGAGGCCGACAAACTGGACCTGGCGCGGCGCGTGCTCAGCGAGGTGAAGCAGCGCAACTTCAAGCTGCTGTTGCCCACCGATCACGTGACTGCGCAGAAGATGGAAGCCGGGGCGGAGAAGCGCGTGGTGGCCGCCCCCGAGCCCATCCCCGACGGCTGGATGGGATTGGACATCGGCCCGGCCACGATCCGCGCCTATGCGGCCGAAATCGCCAGGGCCAGGACCATCGTATGGAACGGCCCCATGGGCGTGTTCGAGATTGACGATTTCGCCCAGGGGACGATGGAAATCGCCAAGGCCGTGGCCGAGTCCGGCGCGTTGAGCATCGTGGGCGGCGGCGATTCGGTGGCCGCGCTGGCCAAGGCCGGCCTCACTTCCAAGATCACACACGTCTCCACCGGCGGCGGCGCTTCCCTGGAGTTTCTTTCCGGGCAGAAGCTGCCCGGCGTGGAAGCACTTTCCGAGGTGGGCCGCGCCGGCGGGTAACAGTAGGCAGTAGGCAGTAAGCAGTAGGCGGGGAGGTCGCCGCTTACTGCCTACTGCTTACTGCCTACTGCCCACCCAGGACCTCACCCAGCGCGGCGGAAATCTCAGGGTACTGGAAGCGATAGCCGGTCCGCTGGGCGATAGCAGGCACGACGCGCTGCGAAGACAGCAGCACACCAGCCATCTCGCCGAAGGCCAGCTTCAGCGCAAGTTCCGGGACGGGAAGAATCGCCGGGCGGCGCAATGCCCGCGCCAGCTCTCTGGTGAACTCGCGGTTGGTGACCGGGTTCGGCGCCACGGCGTTCATCGGTCCGCTGATGTGCCTCGGGCCGGCATAGAGCAGCAGCCCGATCAGGTCATCAATATGAATCCAGGACATCCACTGGCGGCCTGAGCCTAGGCGGCCGCCGAGGCCGAGCTTGAACGGCGTCAGCATTCTCTCGAGCGCGCCGCCGCCTTTTCCGAGCACGATCCCGATGCGCGGCGTCACCACCCGGATGCCCAACCCGGCCGCCCGGTTCGCCTCCGCCTCCCATTCACTGCAGACGCCGGCGAGAAAGTCGTTGCCGGGCAGAGCGTCCTCGTCCAGTGCTTCATCGCCGCGGCCGCCGTAGTACCCAATGGCCGAGGCGGAGACCAGGACGGCGGGGCGCTCGTTCAGCGCTGCCAGCGCGGCTACCAGATGGCGCGTGCCCAGCACCCGGCTGTCGCGAATCCGCTGCTTTCTGGCTGCCGACCAGCGGCCCGCCGCCACCGATTCGCCCGCTAGGTGAAAAACGGTATCGACCCCACGGAAGGCCTCAGCGGGCGGGGGAGCGGCCTCCGGTTCCCAGCGGTGTATCTCGACATTGGCCAGGGCAGTTCCGGTGCGCTCGGGGTCGCGGGTGAGCACCACCGGCCATTTCAGCCAGGGCAGCAGCCGCCGCCCGATAAAGCCCGTCGCTCCCGTAACAAGTGCTCTTGCCACAAAGCCACCAGGAACCAAAGTAGCACCAAGAAGGTGTCAGGTGTTAGGTTTCAGGTGTCAGCTTGCAGCCCTCTGGCACCTGACACCTGGCACCTAAAACCTGCCGCCCTGTGCCCTTTGTGTTCTTGGTGGCTTTGTGGTGAAATTCACCGCTATGAAAGCTGTCATCGCTCTGACATTGTGGCTCGCCGCGTTCGCTTACGCGCAGCAGATCCCGGATGCAGACGCGCGGTTCCAGGTGCGCAACACCAATACGCACGTCGATTTCAAGCCCTACCCCAGCCGCGAGGCCTGGGAAGCGCGGGCGCTGGATTTGCGCCGCCAGATCCTGATGTCCGCGGGGCTGTGGCCGATGCCGGAACGCACGCCGCTGAACGCCCAGGTGTTCGGCAAACTGGCGCGCGACGGCTACACCATCGAGAAGGCTTACTTCGAGAGCTATCCGGGATTCTACTGCACCGGCAACCTGTACCGGCCGATTCCCACCGAGAAGCGCCCGGGGCCGTTTCCGGGCGTCTGGAGCCCGCACGGGCACTGGGCTTACGGCCGGTTGCACCACGACGAAGTCGGCTCGATCCCGGCGCGCGCCATCAATCTGGCTCGCCAGGGCTACGTGGTGTTCACGCCGGACATGGTCGGCTACAACGACAGCCAGCAGATCTCCCACCAGTTCGGGAGCAAGCGCGAACAGTTGTGGGGCATCAACGTGCTCGGCCTGCAGCTTTGGAACAGCATTCGGGGCCTGGATTTTCTGCAGTCGCTTCCCGATGTGGACCGCAAGCGCCTGGTGGCCACCGGCGCGTCGGGGGGCGGGACGCAGACGTTCCTGCTGACCGCCGTCGATGACCGCATCGCGGCCGCCGTCCCCGTCAACATGATCTCGGCGTCCATGCAGGGAGGCTCGAACTGCGAAAACGCCGCCAACCTCCGCCTGGATACGTTTAACGTCGAAGTCGGGGCGCTGGCCGGGCCGCGGCCGCTGCTGATGGTGGCCGCCACCGGCGACTGGACCAAGAACACCCCCAAGGAGGAATTCCCCGCCGTCCAGAGCATTTACCGGCTGCTGGGCGCGGAGGACAAGGTGCAGATGCGGCAGTTCAACGCGCCGCACAACTACAACCGCGACAGCCGCGAGGCCATGTATGCCTTCTTCGGCCAGTGGGTGCTGGCCGACAAGGACGCCGCGCATTTTAAGGAGCGCAATATCCGGCCCGAGTTCCCCAGCGACATGCTGGTGTTCTACGGGCGCCAGCGCCCGGCGGGCGTGAATGAGCAGACGCTGGCCGAGCAGCGCATCGCCGCCGCAGAGCGGCAACTGGCGGCGCTGCAGCCCGCTGACGCCGCCGGCCTGGCGCGCTTCCGCGAGGTGATGGGCGTGGCGCTGCGGCAGTCGCTGGCCGCCCGAGTACCATCGGCGGCGGAGGCCGTGATTGCTGCGGAAGGCGACCCATCGGCCTGGGAGCGCGGGCGTCCCGCCCGCAACACGGCCGGCCGGAAGGCGACTGCGGACGAGACGTCCGCGCTCCCAGCCAGGATCCTGCTGGGTCGCAGCGGGCGCGGCGACCGCATCCCGGCTGCGCTGTGGCTGCCGCCCAAGCGCCGTGCCGGCAAGCTGGTTCCGGTGCCGGTTGTGTTCCTGGTGCACCCGGACGGGAAGAATGCCGCTGGCTCCTCCCCGCTGGCCGCGGAGCTGCTTCGCCGGGGCAGTGCCGTCTTCAGCATCGACGCCTTCCAGACCGGTGAGCACCGCGGCACGCGCGACATGTCCGATCGCATGTTCACCACCTATAACCGCACCGATGATGCCGAGCGCGTGCAGGATGTTCTGACCGCCCTTACCTACTTGAACGGGCGAAAGCAACTGCAGCAGGATGCCAGGGCCAAGCCGCTCGGGGCAGTCGAGCTTGGGGAAGTCAGCCTGGTGGGGATGGACCGCGCCGGGCTGTGGGTGCTGCTGGCGCGCGCGCTGGCGCCCCAGGATTTCGCGGCGCGCACCGCCGCCGATGCCTGGCAATTCGAAACGGAGAACGACGCCGCCTACCTGGAGAAACTGTTCATTCCGCTGATCCGCCGCGCCGGCGGCTTCCGTACCGCAACCGCCCTGATCGCACCCGCGCCGCTGCTGATCCACAATACGGGCACCGCCTTCAAGGCCGACTGGGCGCGCGACGCCTATCGCGCGGCGGGCAGGGAAGCGGCCCTGGTGGTGAAGGAAGCCCCGGCGAGCGAGGCCGAGATCGCAGGCTGGTTAGCGGGAAAGTTATGAATTGTGAGCGTGCTGGCCTCTAATTCATAACTCATAACTCATAACTTGCCGTAGGCGGCAAACCAGGGGCTGGCGTTTTCGAGCGCGGCATTGACGGCGCTGATGTTCTTCACACCCTGGCCGGAAAGCCAGGCTTCCAGCGCCTTCAATCCGCCCCGGGCATACTCCGGGACGCCGCAGGCCCAGGTGGCCCGCCCGCACAGGACCCCGTTGAACTGCACGCCCGCCTCGGCCGCCATCTCCAGGCTCTCGATGAACTGGGCGTTGCTGACGCCGGCGCTGAGGTAGATGAACGGGCGCCGGGCCGCCGCGGCGGCAGCGCGGTAATGTTCCAGCGCCTGCTGGCGGCTCGAGACCGCAGGACCTTTGAACGAACGCGTGCCTTCCACGTATTGCAGGTTCACGGGGATTTCGACTTTCAGCACATCGGCGTGGTAGCGGTCCTTGGAGAACTCCTCCATGCTGCGGGCCACGACTTCCGGCTTGATCTTCGCGAACTCCAGCGTCTTCTCACTGCCGCCCCGCGCCGCGGGGTCGTAGCCGAGCAACTCCAGGAAGAAGGGAATGTCGTGGGCCACGCACTCGGCGCCGATGCGCTCGATCCAAACTTGCTTTTCCTCGTTGACCTGCGCGTCCTCGAACGGGGTGTAATGGATGAGGACCTTGACCGCGTCGGCTCCGGCTTCCTTCAGCCGCAGCGCCGACCAATGTTCCAGGAAGTCGGGCAGGCGGCCGGGCCGCGTGTTATCGTAGCCGCTCTTCTCGTAGGCCAGCAGCAGGCCCGCGTTCTTGGCCCGCTGCTGGGCGGCGTCCAAGCCATATTCCGGATCCAGCAGAATGGCGCTGGCGTGCGGGGTCAGAATGCGTGTGACGGCCGTTTTGAACTCGGCCATCATCTCCGGCGTGGGGTTCGCGCCGGCTGCCTGCAGCATCTTGTCGAGTGATCCGCGCTGGTCCATGGCCGCCGCGGCGATCACCCCGCGCTTATCGGCCAGCGCCTCCATGCCCCGCAGTTTCCCGGGCGTCAGTTTCATTAGTGCCTCCTACGAGATTCTGTACCGCCGACGTCTCGCCGGCAGCCCCTGGCGTTGCGTGCCCGGTTCAGGGTTGCCGGCACGACGCCGGCGGCACAACGTTTCCCGCAGCCTGGAATCACACCTTGTCCGGCACGACGTACGGTGCGCGGTACTGCCGCCGGAGCAGCTTATTGGCCTCCTCGTCAGCGATGAAGCGCTCGGCCTTGGGGTCGAACTGCAGCATGCGGCCGGTCCGGTAGGCGATGTTGGCCAGGTGCGGCAGCGCCGCCGAGTAGTGCAGTTCCTTGGGGCCGGCGGTCGCGTCTTCCGCCTTGCGGCTGCGCACCGCCTTGATGAAATTGGCGAAGTGGGGAAGGTTCGAGATGTCGCCCGCGCCCACCGCCTTCGGTCCCGGCGTGCGCTTGGGGCCGAGGAAGGTGTAGTAGCTGGAGTAATCGGGCAGGATCATGAATCCTTCGGTCCCGATGAAAATCACCCCGACGACGTTACGCTTGTCGAGGAAGGGGTACTCGGCGCCCATGCCGGCTTCGGTGTTGGTCAGGCCGCTGCGTGTCTCGAATTGGACCATCAGGTCGCGTCCGGCATACTCGAACATGGTGGCGTGGACCTGGGGCGCATCGGTATCGTCCTTGGCGATATGCTTGCCGCCCATCGACACGACCTTGGTGGGATGAGTATCCAGATCGAGCGCCCAGCGCATGATGTCCAATTCATGAACGCCCTGGTTGCCGATATCGCCGTTGCCGTACTCCCAGATCTGGTGCCAGGAGCGATGGCGCACTTTCGAGTAGGGCGTGCTGGGGGCGGGCCCCAGCCAGCGGTCCCAATCCAGCCCGGGCGGTTGCGGGTCGGCGTCGATCCTGCCCAGAGCGGCCCGCGGCCCCTTGAAGGCGATCCCGCGCGCCAGGTAGACGCGGCCGATCACGCCTTCCTTGAGCTTCTGAATGCCTTCGACGATGTTGGGGCTGCTGCGGTTCTGCGTGCCGTGCTGGACGATGCGCTTGTACTTGGCCGCCGCCTCCATCACTTTCCGCCCCTCGAAAACGCTGTGCGAGCCGGGCTTCTCGACATACACGTCCTTGCCCGCCTGGCAGGCCCAGACGGTCCCCAAGGCGTGCCAGTGATTGGGTGTGGCGAAGCCGACCGCACTGATGGACTTGTCATCGAGCACTTTTCGCATATCGCCGAGGGTCTGAACCTTCTTGCCGGAAAGCTTCTCGTACGCGGCCGCGCGTTCCTCCAGCACCGATTGATCGACATCGCAGAGCGCTGCGATCTCGACGTTCTCGCTGGCAAGCTGGTGGAAGGAATTAATCAGCTCGCGTCCGCGGCCGCGCAGCCCGATCACCGCCACCCGGATGCGGTCGTTGGCGCCCAGCACGCTGCCGCCGATGGCCGGGGCCGCGGCGAGGGACAGCCCGGCCGCCGTCGTCTTTAAAAACTCACGCCTGGATTTTTCCATCTCCCCTCCTTCTTAGACCTGAGACTTCAGACCTGAGACCTCAGACTTGCAGTTTCAGGTCTCAAGTTTACAGCCTCCGGCCTCCAGTCTCCAGCCTGCAGTGCTATAATCTGACCGGCTCTCCAGGCCGCTTGCCAATCGAATCGCGGAGATGGCGGAATTGGCAGACGCGCCAGCTTGAGGTGCTGGCGGGTAACACCGTGGGGGTTCGAGCCCCCCTCTCCGCACCAGATATCTACTTTTTTTTCAGCAGGCGACCACTTCGCGTCGTGCTTCCACGCCAGGTTCGCCGAGATGCCCAGCGCGTCGGAGACCTCGGACATGGCGCCGCCCCGCGCCCGATACCGTTACCGTCCAAGCGCGCTGCCGGGTCACACGCTGGCCGCTAGGGATTGCGAAGGACACCTGAGATATTATAGACAGAAGGAGGAACCTATGAGGAGCAATCCCAAGATACTCAGCAGCACAATTGGTAACGCCTTGTCGGGAAAGGGTGCCCATGTGCGAACAAAGAACCTTTTTGCGGGACTAAGTTGGAAGGTCGCGGGTACCCGACCCGAGGGCGTTCCACACTCGATCTTCCAACTGCTGAACCACATGAGCTACTGGCAGGATTGGGTAGTAAAGTGGCTTGACGGGGCGGATCCTCCGATTCCCAAGCATGCGTCTGGTGGCTGGCCCGGCAGCCCCGGCCCGGCAAGTTCGAAGGAATGGCAGCGCGCCGTCCGAGGTTTCCGAAATGGACTGACAAAGCTCGACCGTCAGTCCCGCGAGGGGGACCTCCTCGCGACGCGCGGGGAGCATAGCCGGCTGGGAATGCTTCAGGCCATCGCCTCGCACAACAGCTATCACGTCGGGCAGGTCGTCTTGCTGAGGCAGATGCTAGGAACCTGGCCGCCTCCCTCCGGTGGAGTCACTTGGTAACCCTCTGGATGCTCAGGGGAGCCGGCAGGCGTCCCCCGGAAGGTGGTACTTCGGCTATAGTACGCGCTCCAAGCCGCGCCGTGCGGCATTGCAGTCGCCGGCTTCAGTCCGGCCCGCCTCGGGGGTGAATCGCCATGATGTTCTCTCGCAGGGCTCTTCTCCGCTCGGCCTCGCTGGCCGCGTGTCTTCCGGCAGCGCGCGTGGCGCGCGCGGCGCGCGCGGCGGGCATCCCACGTTTTCCCCGGACGGCAACTGGATCGCCACCGACGCCGGCGACGGCAAAAAGAAAGAAAAGCTCCTGATGCTGTACAGCATGAAAACCGGGGAAGGGCAGGTGCTCGGCTCCTTTCCCATGCGGGAGTACATGAGCGGCGATCTGCGCTGCGATCTGCACCCGCGCTGGAACCGCTCCGGCAACGCCGTCTGTTTCGACGCCCTGGAGACCAAGGGCTGGACCCGCCAGCTCCACGTCGCGCAACTGGAACTGTGAATCGGGGCCGCCACAGGCCCGGGCGCCATCGCCCAAGCGCGCGGACTAGTGTAGTGCGTCATTGATTGCTTGGCTTATCCAAGCGCCGTAGGCGCGGCCGATAATAGCCCAGCACTTCAGTGTTGGGTACCGAGCGGAATGGGGACCGAGTCCCGTAGGGACGGCTGAGCGGCTCTGCCATCGGGCATTTCAGCCGTCCCTACGGGACTGCCACCTGCTCGCTCTGCACACCCAGCGTTGAAACGCTGGGCTATCTTCAGTCGCCGCTACGCGGCTCAACGCCGACAGCCAAGTGGCATTGGCCGGAAGGCTTGCCCCTGCAACCCCTCGCGGCTCCGTTACTCCGTGCGGTCCCACCAATCGTCGGAATCGCGCTGCCTTTCCCAGTTCAGGGCGCCATCAACGTACGGGTACACGCGGGGCGGGGGCGGCTGGGGCAGGGAGCGGGCCGCGTCCTGGGCCCAGGCGCGCGCGCAGCGCGTGTAGGGGCAGACGGCAAAACAGATGCTGCAGGCCGTCGTCACCTGCTGCCACTGCTGGTAGCACTTGTAGGCGTCCTCGAACCACGCCCTGTGCCCCGGGTTGTTCCAGGGGCCGCGCACCTTGTAGCTGGGCTCGTCGTCGAACGAAAGCGCGCCCGCCGGACAGGCCTCGGCGCACATCTTGCAGCGCGTGCAGTACGAGGCGGCGCCGAAGTCGATCGGCTTATCACAGGCCATGGGCAGGTCGGTGAAGACCTTGCACAAGCGGACGGCGGCGCCGTATTCGGGCGCAATCAGGCGGTTCAGCCGGCTCAACTCACCCAGCCCCGCGTCCACCGCGAATGGGACACTCTGGGCCGTGTCGTTGACGCTGGGGATGGCTTGATAGCCCAGACCGCGGATGAATTCCGCCAGCGTGGCGACCGTAAACGCGCACTGGCTGTAGCCCAGCGACGTTGCCGCGTCGCCGAGCGCGGTCGGACAGCGGGCCATCAGTTCCTGGTCCATGGCCACGGCGATGGCCACCACCCATTTCATCTTCCTGGGAATGACCAGGCGCGTGGCGGTAGCGGCCGGCGCCGCGATGTCCTCGAAGACGATCTCGCGGGCGCCTTCGCGCCGGTTCACGTACCTCTCGTTCATCGCCGTGATGCCGGCCAGCGCGGCCCCGAACAGGCGCGCCGCTGTCTTCACCGTTCGCGCCGCCTTCTCCGGCCCCGCACTGTATGCCGGCACGCCCAGTTCGTTCGGGGGCGGAACGCGGAGGCGAACCCAGGAGAGAATGCCTTCCGCCGGTGCGGTGGAGCGCATGAGTGTCCAGGCGGCCTCGGAAAGCTGGCGGTCGCGCAGGTCATACCCGGGTTTGCGCTGCCGTATGGAGTCCGCGATGCGCGAGCGCCGGGCTTGGCGTTCGGCCTGCACGGCGCCCTCGCCATCGCGCTCGTCCTTCAACCGGGCGTACATCCCGAAGATATTCGGGCCGGCGAAGCGCCCAAACTCCGAGTTGGTTTCCGCCAGCGTCGGACGATCCACAGTCGAGACCCACCACGGGCGCCGCGGTGCCGGCCCGCCGGCTCCGGCCGCCGCCCGCTGCGGTATGGGCCCGGCCAGTTCGGATGCCGTGACGGCCCCGGCGGCGCCCGCCCCGGCCAGCACTCGCCGCCTGCTTATGCGTCTTGTTTGCGCTCGGTTCATAGTTAACCTCCAATTCCGGCCAGCCCCATTCCGGCCAGCAGGCGCGAGAATGCGTCGGGCGGAAGCTCGGCCAGGGAAGTGACGACCAGGTCGGCATCCGGCCGCCGGCCGGCGCGGTCCACAGCGATGCAGCGCATGCCGGCGCGGCGGGCCGCTTCGATTCCGGCGGCGGCGTCTTCCACCACGATGCAGCGGTGCGGCGGCACACCCAGGCGGCCTGCGGTGACCAGGAAGACGTCCGGGTCCGGTTTTCCTGCCGCCACATCCTCGGCGGCCACAACCGCCTGAAAGCAACCCTGGAGCTGAAGCGCTTCCAGCACCGCCTCCACATTCAGCCGCGGGGCCGACGAAGCGATGCCCTGCGGCCATCCCTCCGCCCCCAGGCGCTTGACCCATTCCACCGCGCCGGGCAGCGCCGAGCAACCGCGCGTGCGAACCAGGTCCCGGTAGTATGCTTCCTTGCGATCGGAGATGTGTTGGATTTCCGCTTCGCCGGCGTCCTTGCCCAGCCACTGGGGCAGAAACGTGGCATTTCGCCGGCCGAACGAGGTTTGGAATTGGGCGCGGCTCAGCGGGATTCCTTCGGCATCCATGGTGGCCAGCCAGGCCAGCCAATGGTAGTGTTCCGAATCGACCAGCGTTCCGTCCAGGTCCCACAGCACTGCGCGCAGCGAGTCAGCCATTCACGACGGATTCTAGCATGGGCCGGCAGACCGGCCGCTCAGCGGCGATGGCCGCTGTCGGGCACGGCAGCCTAAAGCCCGACACTTGGCGCCTGACACCTGGCGCCTGTCTGCCGTGCTACCATTTCGCCTATGCAGGTTCCCGTGGCGTTGCGGCTGCTGGCCGTTTTTTGCCTGGTGGCCGCCAACGCGTACTTTGTGGCGGCCGAGTTTGTGCTGGTCAGCGTGCGCGCCACCCGCCTGCGGCAACTCGAAAAAGAAGGGCACAGCGCGGCCCGCGTTGCCCTTCGCCTTCACAACCAGGTCGAGCGGGTGCTGTCGGCGACGCAACTGGGCATCACGCTGGCCAGCCTGGCGCTGGGCTGGATCGGCGAGGACGTCATCGCGGCCCTCATCATGCCCGCCTTCGCGGCGCTGGAGCGGGGTCCGCGGCTGGCGCTGGCCCACAGCGTCGCCATCGCCATCGCGTTCCTCATTATTACCGCGTTGCACATGGTGCTGGGTGAGGCGGTGCCGAAAAACATCGCCTTGGGGCCCTCCAAGGAGCGCCTGGCCCTGATGATCGCCCGGCCCATGGACGCCTTCATGCGGGCCACAAACCCCTTTCTGCGGGTCCTCAATGCCGCCGCCGCCGCCATTTCCCGATGGTTTGGGGCGCAGGCCGCCTCCGCCCACCAGGTTCATTCCCCCGAGGAAATCCAGATGCTGGTCAAGGCCGGAGTGGAGAGCGGGGTCCTCCATGAGGAGTTGGAGGGAATGATCCACGGCATCTTCGACCTGCACAAGATACTGGTCCGCGAGGTCATGGTCCCGCGTCCCGATATTGTTTCCGTTTCGGTCGATGCGCCGCTGGACGATGTGCTGCGCGCCGTGCTGGGGTGCCGGCATTCGCGCCTGCCGGTCTATGAAGGCTCGCCCGATCACTTCATCGGCGTGCTCTATGTGAAGGACCTGTTCCGGGTGTGGCTGGAGGCCCAGGCGGCGGGGGGCGGGACAGCGGCCCGGCGCTCTCGCCTTCGCCCCCTGTTGCGCAAGCCGCTGATCGTGCCCGAAACCAAGCCGCTCGACGGCCTGCTGAGCGAATTCCGCCAGCGCCGCATGTATCTGGCGCTGGTGGTTGATGAATTCGGCAGCATCGCCGGCCTGGTCACGTTGGTGGACGTGCTGGAACGCATCGTCGGCGAATTCTCCGACGAATTGGAGGCGGCCGCGCCTCACGCGCCGGCGGCCGATACAGGCCTGGTTCTCGATGGATCGACCCACATTCGGGAGATCGCAGAGCGCTATGGAATCCAACTGCCCCGTCACAGCGGCTTCGAGACGCTGGCGGGGTTCCTCATGCACCGCCTCGGCCACATCCCCCGCGTGGGTGAATCGCTGGTGTTTGAGCGCTGGCGGTTCACCGTCCAGCAGATCGACCGCCGCCGCGTGGCGCTGGTGCGCCTGGACCGCGCCGGCCAGAAGGCAGAAGGCAGAAAGCAGTAGGCAGTAGGCAGAAGGCAGAAGGCAGAAAGCAGAAGGCAGAAAGCAGAAAGCAGTAAGCAGTAGGCCAGAAGGCAGAAGGCAGAAAGCAGAAGGCAGAAAGCAGAAGGCAGTAGGCAGAAGGCAGAAGGCAGAAAGCAGAAGGCAGTAAGCAGTAAGCCGTGGCGCGCACTTACCGAACCAGGTTCTGGGTGATGGCGCGGAGATCGGGGGGCAGGCGCAGGTCCTGGGTGGCGGTGGCGGCGCGCTCGATGTGGACGCGCGCCGCGTACCTTTGTACCTGCTCCAGCACATCGGGATCCTGCACCGCGGCGCCGTCGGTATCGGGCCAGGCCAGAGCCAGGTAATCACCAGGAACCAGTCCCCGCACGCTGAATTGGCCGTTCGGATCGGTCGCCGTGGTGCGGAAATAGCGGTCGCTCTCGCGCTTTGGCGGCTCGGCGGCGAGCAATACCACCTGGACGCCGGCCAGCGGCTCGCCATTCTCGTTCACGGCGCGGCCGGCCAGGCTGCCTCCGTTCGAATCCAGCACCAGTACCAGGTCAACGGCATCGACACCTTCCGGCACGATCAACCCGCCTTCGACGATGTTCTGGCCGGCATGGCGGACTTCCCGGAGATAGAAGTCGGAGGGCGTGCCGCGCTGGCCGGCCGAGCCGCCGCCTGAGGCGTTCACGTAGTAGTCGCCCGGCGGCACGTTGGCGATGATGAAAGCCGAGTCCTTAGTCATTGCCGCCGGGGTGCTGGCGAAAGGCGAAGCGTCGCCTTTGGGCGAAAGCCAGACACGTAGGCTCTGGGGAGCGGTCGTATCGCCATCCGCCAACACGCGGCCACGTACCTCAGCGCCCGGTCCGATGACGATCACGAGGTTGTCGATGTTGGCGGCGCCCAGATCGACGCTGCGGACGGTGGGCCGCGCCGATTCGCCTTCCGGCCCGCTGCCGCGGACGCGGGTATTGATCATCAGGCGGTAGTGGCCGGGCAGCAGGCCGCGCAGGTAGAAGCTGCCGTCCGGGCCCACCTGCGTTCCCCCGCCGAAACGCCCGCTGGTCAGGTCATTGCCCATGACGCTGACGAAGCCGCCCGCCAGCGGCTGGCCGGTCGTCCGGTCGAACACCTTCCCGGAGAGGCTGTAAGTGGGCGCCGGGCGCAGCGTGAAATCGATCCGCGAAACCTCGTTGCCGTTGATGATGTCGATGCGCTGGGCTTCGCGCAACGTGGTGGCGTTGGGGTACAGCACCGGCGCATAGGTGGGGTTGCGGCTGCCGAACTCGCCGATCGACGCCTGCGCGTAGTATTTCCCGGGCGGTACGTTGAAAATGCGGTACTGGCCGCGGTCGTCGGTGCTGGCGGCAACCGAGGGCGTGGCCTGCACCCGGCCGCGAACGAAGCGGCGGGCCAGCAACTGCACGTTGGCGCGGGCCAGCGGCTCGCCGTCCTCGTCCGTCACCGTGCCGCTGACCACCCCGGCGCGCACCAGCCGCACATCGACATCGCGGAGCTGCTGGCCGTCGGCCAGGATCAGGAGCGCGCCTGCGTCCCGTGCCGACCGCTGGCCGTAACCCGACGATATGAAACCGGTCTTGCCGCACTGGAGCCCATAGGAGCCGGCCGGTAGGTTTTGGAACTGGAAGAAGCCTTGAGCGTCGGTGGATGTGCCGTAAGGCTCGCTGGGGCGCGGGCCGCCGCCGCGCATGCTGTCACGCCGCCCTTGCGAGTACAACGTCACCTGGGCGCGCTTCAGCGGAGCGCCGTCGTCGGAAGCATAGACATGCCCGCTGATGCTGCCGGCAGGCGCCGGAGCAGCGGCGGCTGCGGCCTGCAAGAGCAGCGAAAGCGCCAGCAGGATGCTCATTTCAGCAGAAGTCAGAAGTCAGAAGTCAGAAGTCAGAAGCCAGCAGTCAAAGGCCTCGCTTCTTCTGACTCCTGACTTCTGACTCCTGGCTTTAGCCTACGGGAGTTCGAACTTAATGTTGCGCTCGGCGTTCAGCTTCTTGGTGAAGTCCAGGTCGATCTGATCCAGGGAGACGCAGTTCTGCGAGCCGTAGTTCGTCGCGTAGCAGAGTCGATCCCCTTCCTTCCAGTAATCGGTGACGGCGTAAATCGAGTGCTCCTTGAAGACCAGCAGCGTGACCGGCTTCGCGGGCGGCAGGGGCGGCTCGGCGGGCGCCGCCTGGTAGACAATGACTGTGTCGCGCGGATCAGACGTCCTCGGCCCGGCCCAGGCGTCCGTGCTCTGTCCCGCTCCCGGCTGATTCCCCTGTGGCCCAATGATGATTATGTTGGGCGCCTGAGGAGCCGCCGGCCCGGTCACCAGCGGATTGCCGTAAGCATCCAGGACCGTGGAGCTGTAGCCTCCAAAACCATAGCCGTAGTAGTAGGACGGGACCGCGTATGGAATGCCCAGGATGATTGTGGTGCCGCGATCGAACCCGCGGTGCTGGCGAACCGGGGGCGCACCGAAAGCGGTCGCGCCGGGCCGGATGGGGCCGATGCCGATGACGTTTCCTGGGTAGAAAGGGAAGCCGATACCAGGCATGCTGGGCACATACCCCAGGCCGGGATGGTTGACGTTGCCGTAACCGGGTGGGGGCAGAACGCCGAAGCCGCCGGTGGGCAGACCGGCGCCGGGGCGGGGCTGCACGGGAGCGGGCGGCCTGCCGTGGCCGCGCTGGAAACCGCTCGCTACTCCCAAGTTTGTTCCGGCGACCGGCGCCGGCACCGCCGGGGCCGCCGGCTGCGCCCCAGGCCCATGCGCGGGCGCACCGCGATGCCCGGCTTGCGCCGGCGCCGCCCGCGTGCCGGAAGCCGCCGGCGCGCCGCTTCGCTGCGCCAGCGCTATCCCACATGCCAGAGCTATACCAAGCAAGATTGCCAGGACTCGCCTGCCCATGGTTCGGACTCCTTCCGCGGCGTGGCGCGCTGTCCGAATCTTAACATATCGAGGCAGACCCGCCGGAGTCAACCGCCGCCTTGAACGCTCGTTTACAATTCGCCTTGCCATTAGAGACGTGGCGCCTCCCCCGGTGGTTACGTTGCACCGCTGGCGTCTCGCCGGCAACCCTCAGGTTCGGTGCCCAGCTCAGGGTTGCCGGCGAGACGCCGGCGGTACGACTCACCGCACGGGCACCGGCGAGCGGTAATTGAACACCTCGCTGACCACAGAGAGGTTCGGAGCCAGCCGGATGCGCGCCACAAACCCTTTTCTGTCGCTCACCCCCTGCTCGAAGCGCAGGTCCCGCATGATCACCTGGAAGCCTTCACCGTCGGGTTCCACATAGGCAAAGGGGAAGCGGGCGAAATCCATAAACACTTTCCCCACATACGATTGCCGGGCCGCCTGCAGCGGCGGCGAAAGCTCCGGACGGTAATAAGTGCGCGTGAGGGTGGGATCGAAGGCGTCGAGCAGGTTTATGTCCGCTAGTTCCCAGGTATCGGCGGTCTCGACCACGCCGTGCCACAGGAAGGGATTCACCATGTTGGGGAACGCGCCCACCTGCTGCGGTTCCATGCCGCGGTAGATATGGGAATCCAGAATGGCCATCGCCCGGGCATGGCAGAGGCCGCGGAAGCCGAACCAGGCCAGCAGGAAGGCGAGGGCGAACACAGCGGCGGCGCGGCCGCTGCCGCGCTGCGCGCCGATTTCGTCGCTGATCATTCGGAAGAAGTGGGGCAGGGTAATGGCCGCTGCCAGCACGGCCAGCAGCACCACATCGAGAATGGGGATGGCGTCCCAAGCCAGCCACCGCCAACTGAAGGGAGCCAGCAGGCGCGTGCCGTAGCCGGTGCACCAATCGAGGAAAATGTTGCCCACCACCACTCCGCCCAGCGCCACCAGGTAGGCGCGCGCAAAGCTGAAGGGCCGAGTGGAACGCGCCAGCCTGCGCCCCACCGCAAACACGCCGGCGACGGCTAGGGCCAGCAGCGGCGCCGCCGCCAGCGCGTGCGTCGGGCCGCGATGGTAGTGCAGGTAGGTGGCCGTGGACTCCAGGCGCGAAACCACATCGATGTCCGGCGAATTGGCCGCCAGCACCAGCAGGCCGGTGGCGTAAGGGCCGAGTTTCCGCCCGCCTGCCCGGGCCAGCGCGATAGCGAACAGCGTGTGCGTCAGGTTATCCATCGAAGCAATTTCGGATTGCGGATTTTGGATTGCGGATTTCCCCCTGCCGGGTCTGAAATCCGTCCGCCGCGGCGGACAATCCGGAATCCGCAATTCCTTGAAAGCTCTTATAATCGCACTGACAGCCCATGAGCACCAACACAGATCAGCACCTGCGCGAGGAAACCGAGAACCTGCGGGAGCAGATTCGGCGCCACGAGTACCTGTATTACGTCCTGGACCGGCCCGAAATCAAAGACGCCGAATTCGACGCGCTGATGAACCGGCTCAAGCAACTGGAGGCGGCGCATCCGGAGCTGGTCACGGCGGATTCGCCCACACAGCGCGTGGGCGGGCAGCCGCGCGAAGGCTTCGTCAAGGTGGGCCACAGCCGGGTGCTGCTCAGCCTGGACAACGCCTACTCGCCCGGAGAGCTGCTGGATTTCGACCGGCGCGTCCGCGAGCTCTCAGGCCGCGATGGCGTCGAGTACGTGACGGAACTGAAGCTGGACGGCCTCAGCATGGCGCTGCATTATGAAGACAGGCGGTTGGCGCGGGCGGTCACCCGCGGCGATGGAACCATCGGCGAGGATGTGACCGAGAATGTGCGCACCATTCGCTCGGTGCCGCTGGCAGTCCCGGAGCGGCAAATTCGGGATGCGGAGTGCGGAATGCTCGAACCTGGCACTCCGAATTCCGCACTCCGAATTCCGCATTCGTTCGAGGTGCGCGGCGAGGTCTTCATGCCCCTGGCCGCCTTTCGCAAGCTGAACGAGGAGCGCGAAGCCAGGGAATTGCCGAAGTTCGCCAATCCGCGCAACGCCGCGGCCGGCTCGGTGCGCGTGCTCGATCCGGGCATTACTGCCGGCCGGCGGCTCGGTTTTTTCGCTTACGCCTTGCTGCGCGACGGGCGCACGCCGCTGCCGGAGCACTGGCAGGTGCTGGAGGCGCTGTCGGCCCTGGGGTTCAAGGTGAACCCGCACCGGCGGCGCTGCGCGGGTATCGACGAGGCGCTGCGCTTCATCGAGGAATGGGAGCACGGGCGCGAGGCGCTCGATTACGAGATTGACGGCGTGGTGGTCAAGGTCAATTCCGTGGCCCTGCACGAGGAGCTGGGCGCTACCGCCAAGGCGCCGCGCTGGGCCATCGCTTACAAGTACGCGGCGCGCGGCGCGGAAACCCGGGTGCTGGACATCGAGGTGCAGGTGGGGCGCACCGGCGCGCTCACGCCCGTGGCCGTGCTCGATCCCCAGCCCATTGGCGGGGTGATGGTGGGCCGCGCCACGCTGCACAACGAGGACGAAATCGAGCGGCTGGGCCTGCTGATCGGCGACCGGGTGCAGGTGGAGCGCGGCGGCGACGTCATTCCCAAGGTGGTGAAGGTGAACGTCGAGGCCCGCGCCGGGCGCGAGCAGGAACTGCGCCCCTTCCGCATGCCCGATCAGTGCCCGGTGTGCGGTGGGCGCGTGGTCCGCGAGGAGGGCGAGGCGGCACGCCGCTGCATCAACACCAACTGCCCGGCCCGGCTCAAGGAAAGCATCCTCCATTTCTCCGCGCGCAAGGTGATGGGCATCGACGGGCTGGGCGAGGCCCTGGTCGACCAACTCGTGGACCAGGGGCTGGTCCGCAGCGTCGCCGATCTCTATGACCTGACCGGGGAGCAACTGGCGGCGCTGGAGCGCATGGGGAAGAAATCGGCCGAAAACCTGCTGGCCGAGATTGAGCAGAGCAGAAAGCTGCCGCTGGCCCGCGTGGTCTTCGGCCTCGGTGTCCGGCACGTCGGCGAGCGGCTGGCGCAGACGCTGGCCGAGCATTTCGGCTCGCTCGATGAGCTGATGAAGGCCCGGCCCGAGCAGCTCATGGAAGCGCCCGACGTGGGGCCGAAGGTGGCCGCCGCCATACACGCCTTCTTCCAGGAGCCGCGGAACCAGGAACTGATCGAGCGCCTGCGTACGGCCGGACTGCAGTTCGCCGGAACCCGAAAGCGCGAGGCGGGCGGGCCGCTGGCCGGCAAAACGTTCGTGCTGACCGGCACGCTGGAGAAGTACACGCGCGAGGACGCGCAGCGCCGGATCGAGGAAGCCGGCGGTAAAGTCACTGCATCGGTCAGCCGAAAGACCGATTACGTGGTGGCGGGCGCCGACGCGGGATCCAAGCTGGATAAGGCCCGCTCCCTGGGCGTGAAGGTCATCGGGGAAGCCGAGCTCGACGCGCTGTTCGTGGAGTGATGAGCGAAGGTTACTTTTTGCCCGGCGCGAACGCTTTCTGGTAGAAGCGGAAGTGCTCGGTGCCGAGCGTCTTGTAGAACAGGGCGCCGTTGTGGGCGACGCCCGGCACGACAAAGAATTCATGCTCGATTCCGAGGCGCTCGAGCAGCTTGTGGTACTTCTCGTTCCGCTCCAGCAGGTTGTCCTCCTTGCCCACTCCGATGCGGACGAAGGTGCGGCCGCGGAGGCCGTCGGCGTTGTTCTCGACCAGCGTCCAGGGGCTGGCGGCGCGGAAATATTTCAGGTCGCCGCCGAAGTTCTTTTGGAAAAGCTCGGGCCGGGTGGACGCGGCGCTCGCATCGTCCATGAGCGCGCCGGCCATGATGGAGACGGCGCCGAACAGGTCGGGGAACTTGAAGCCCAGGCGGGCGGCGCCGAAGCCGCCCATGGAATAGCCCTCGATCGCCCGGCCTTCGCGGCTGCCGGTGGTGCGGTAGGCGTTGTCGATGTGAGGGAGCAGGTCCTTCACAATGACGGTCTCGACGGGCCGCTGTCCGTCGGCCGAATCCACGTACCTGCTGTCGCGCATTCCGTTGACCAACACGGCGATCATCGCCGGGGCGCGCCCGGCCTTGATCGCTTCGTTCAGCACGCTGACGAACACGGCTCCGCCGCGCTGGTTGCCTCCCAGGCCGTGCAGCCAGTAGACGACCGGGAAGCGCTTCTGGCCGGCCGCCTCATATGCGGGAGGCAGGTAAATCAGGTAGCTGACGTCAGCGCCAACCGTCTTGCTGAAGAATGTTTGGTACTTGGTTCCCGCGGGTTCGCCTTTATCCGGATCCACCCAGGCAGGCTCGCCGGCGGGGGGCTGTTTGGCTGCCTGGCCGGGCGCCTGGGCCGCCGCACCGCAGGAAGCCAGAGCCAGAAGCAGAGCACAATACCATGCGCGCATCGCCCCGGATGGTACCACTTCGGCGGCTGTAGCGGCGACCGCGCACTGTCCAATGCAAGATGAGCCTGAAACGGCGGCGCTGGGGCATCCTACGGGGGATGGAAATCCAAATGCAGAACGCCGAGGCGGTGGGACTGGAGCAGATCCGGGCGTTCCCGCTGACCGCCGGCTGCGCGGACATCGCGACTTTTGGCGTGTAACCCGGGGCTGAACCCCACGGGCGCCCTTCAGGGTTTCCGCCACTTCTCCGGCAAGCCGACGAACCGCCCAAGTGTCGTGGAATTTGTAAACACTGCGGCGTCACAGGGGATCTATCCGGTGTTGCCGGGCCTTGAGCCTGTACGTCTGGACGCCGACAAAAACTAACAAAGAGTGTGGTACGTGGCGCGGGCGGGCAAATCGCAGGCAAAATCGGCCTGCATTGCAGTCGCGAAGCGACCACTGCTGTCCAAATTAGCTGAATCCCGCCTCGGGCCCCTCTGAAAACGCTGGACATACCTCTGCGTTTGCCCCGTTTCGAAAACGAGGTTGCCGCTGTTTTTGCTCTCGGATGCTGTCCAGATTA
>Ga0315280_10002623_pt1 | contig 28860 bp, 26 predicted proteins | sample YL17G06_40_MG_FD_203697 | JGI IMG/M metagenome (GOLD analysis project Ga0315280, IMG submission 203697) | Sediment microbial communities from Yellowstone Lake, YNP, Wyoming, USA - YL17G06_40 | ecosystem: Environmental > Aquatic > Freshwater > Lake > Sediment | place: USA: Wyoming | collected... | reverse complement strand
TGCCGATGTGAGAGTAACAGTACTCATATTGGCCTCCATGAAACAGGTTTATCGTTACCCATTTCATCGGTAGGCCATTCTTGTTTTTACAATTTTTCATAACGATTCAAAAAGTGCGAAAGTTCACTAATGTTTGAAAAGGAAAAATAAGACAACAAATTTTTCCTTTTCAAAGTGTGCCTAATCTCGATTTTGCACAAGTTCATTAAATAAGATGGTCACTGAGAAGAAAAAGGTCTTTGTTGCACTCAGCGGCGGCGTGGATAGCTCGACCACTGCCGCGCTATTAACTGAGGCAGATTTCGCCTGCGAAAGCGTGTTTATGATTACCCCTGTCCTGAGCAAAGTCGAAGGAAACGCGCGGAACCACGCCGCACAGAAGGACGCAGAGGAAGTCGCCAAGAGGCTTGGCATCAGACTTCATGTGCTGGACCTTCGCGGCGAGTTCGAGCGAATTCTGGATTACTTCTGTGGTGAGTATAAGCGTGGCCGGACGCCTAATCCGTGCGTGGTATGCAACAGGCAAATCAAATTCGGCAGATTGTGGGATTTTGCCAGAGACAAGGGTGCAGAATTCCTTGCTACGGGACACTATGCAAAAGTCGTTAAGCAAAATGGTCAGATTGGTTTGTATGAAGCTGCCGACGCTGGCAAGGACCAATCTTACGCCTTGTCAATGATCGATAAGAATATACTGCAGCATCTTATATTACCGATGGGCGACTATTTGAAAAAGCAGACGCGAGAAATGGCGGCGAAGTTCGGCCTGGGCACCGAACGCAAGGCAGAATCTCAAGAGATTTGCTTTATTCCAGACGACGATTATGCTGCCGTGCTTGAGCAGCGATGTCCAGAGGTAGCCCGCAAGGGAAAGATTATCGACAGCAGCGGAAAGCTGCTGGGTGAGCACAGCGGCACGCATAGATTTACAGTCGGGCAACGGCGCGGTCTGCGAGTTGCGATGGGTAGACCTTACTATGTGGTAAGAATTGATGCCCAAAGCAACACAGTTACGCTCGGCCCAAAAGAAGAGCTTATGCACAGACAGCTTTGGGCAACGGATGTAAATTGGCTCATACCGGAGCCAACATCGCCTTTTCAGGCGAAGGTGAAAATACGCTATAATGACAAAGGCGCTTCGGCGAAAATCAGCCCGCAGCAAAATGGTGTGCTCGTTGATTTTGATGAGCCTAACCGTGCCATCACGCCGGGCCAGGTGGCGGCTTTTTACATCCAGCAGGGGAACAATAACAGGCTCGTAGGCGGCGGATGGATCGAACTGGTAGGCGACTGATATGAAGGTAAACAACGACATATTGAGCCTGTTGCGGCAGAAAGTTGCACAGGCAGCAAAACAAGCACAGCGAGCGGTAATTCTCCAGCCGGGCGCGATCGGGGATTGTATATTAACTCTGCCGTTAGCCCAGTTTATGAAAAGGTCCCTCAGACTGGGCGGTGTCGATATACTCGGGCACACGGATTACCTCGGCATCCTGCCGGGCAGGACTTGTGTTGACGGCGTTCGCTCCATCGATTCAGCAGACCTGCATCGGCTGTTTGCGGAAGCCAAGACGTTTGATCTTGCCGACGGTGACCCGCTGATAAACTTTTTTGCAGACTATGCCTGGATCGTCACATTTTTGGGTGAGCCGGACAGTAACTTTGAACAGAACCTGATTTACACCGCCAATTGCAGCCATAGCGCGGAAGTCATAACGTTATCGATGAAGCCTCCTGATAAGTTTTGCCAACATGTAACCGAGTTCTACGGGCAGCAGTTTATCGCGCAAAGCGGCTTATCACTACAATATGGGGCGGCCCAGCCGGGCAAGATTCTGATGAGAACTACCAAAGCCGACGGCGCACGGGGCAGGGAAATCCTGAAAGAGATAGGCGCCGACCTTTCTAAAAAGCTCGTGGTGATTCATCCGGGCAGCGGCGGACGCAACAAGTGTTGGCACCTGGACAACTTTCTAGCCGTAGCGATGGCGTTGCGTTCCAAAGGGCCGGAGGTCGTGTTCCTGTTAGGACCGGCGGAGACGGACAGATTCGATAATGCCAGTATCACGGACATAAAAAACACCGCGAGATGCCTTATGGATTTGTCTTTGACCCAGGTACTGGGCATTTTGAGCTGTGCGGATGGTTTTGTGGGAAATGACAGCGGTATTACGCATCTGGCAGCAGCAATGGGCGTCAGAACGCTGGCGGTTTTTGGCCCGACCGACCCCGCCATCTACAAACCTATCGGTCCAGCAGTGACGATACTGTCCTGCGGTGCGTCGGCTTTCGCGGATGAGCCTTCAGGTCCTCTACAGCAAGAACTTCTGCAGGTCCTGCTGGCGTAAAGCCAAAAAGCTGAATTCACATCACACTGCGGTTGACCATACCTGGCGCTGCGGTATAATGGCATCTTTGATGTTGCTGATAAAAAGGTGTCTATATGCAAGAACACACCCTGGGTGAATTGGCTGATTATGCTGGTGGTCGAGTGGTTGGCGACCCAAATGTAGTGATCAGATCTGCCTCTACGCTTGGGCGGGCAAAAGAAGGCGAGATCAGCTTCTTGGTTAACCGCAAGTACCAGAAACAACTGCGATCTACCAAAGCCAGTGCCGTAATTGTGGGCAAAGACACTACCGAAGCCGCTGTGCCCCTTCTGGTAGCTGAAGACCCCTACTATGCCTTTATGCAGATTATGGTGCTGCTGCACGGCCATCGAAAACACAAGAAGGTAGGTATTAGCCCGCGGGCTTCAATTTCGGATAGCGCAAAAGTTGGAGTAGACTGTCACATCCACGATTTCGTGGTAATAGCAGACGACGCAAAAATTGGAGATGGCTGCGTAATTTACCCGAGTGTGTATGTCGGGCAGGGCGTACAAATCGGTAACGACAGCATAATATACCCCAACGTCACCGTTTATGACGGATGTAAGATAGGCAGTCGGGTGATCATAAACTCGAATTCCGCGGTCGGCGAAGACGGCTTCGGTTACGCCAGCTACAAAGGCGTACATCACAAGATACCACAAATTGGTGGCGTGGTTATAGAAGACGATGTGGAAATCGGTGCCTGTTGCGGTGTCGAACGAGGCACGCTGGGCGATACGATTATAGGCCAGGGCAGTAAATTGGGCGACCTGGTAACAATCGGACACGGCGCAAAGATAGGCCCATATTGCCTACTCGTTGCTCAGGTGGGTATTGCCGGCTCCACAACGCTGGGACATCATTGTGTGGTGGGTGGCCAAGTTGGCATTGTCGGCCATATCAACATCGGGAACAATGTTACAATTGCAGCCCAGGCTGGTGTTGTTAACAACATCCCGGACGGACAAGTGGTGGTCGGCGCCCCCGCTATCGAGGCAAGCCACGGCAAACGAGCCTACAGTATGATACAATACCTGCCCGAAATGCGGCAGAACATCCGGAACCTTCAGAATCTAATTGGACAGCTTACATCACCTGCCGAGCCGGATTCCGAAAAATCGTCTGAACAATCGTAATGTATATGGATAACTCGGATATACTCGGTTTGATTGCGGGTGAGGGTAGATTGCCCTTTCTCGTGGCCAGCGGCGCCAAAAAGGCGGGGCTGAAGGTAATTTGCGTAGGCCTTGCCGAAAATGCAGAAAACAGCCTGGCTGACAAGGTGGACGTCTTTTACAGGGTTGCACTTGCCCGACCGGGCGGCTGGATACGCAAGTTAAGAAGACACAATGTGACAAGGGCAATTATGGTCGGGCGGGTCGCAAAAGCGCGACTTTTCACGCCCTGGCGGATCCTACACTACCTGCCGGACTGGCGCGCATTGCGAATATACTATTGGCGGCTTCGCGGCAAAAACAAGCTGAACACTTCAGTTTTGCACGCCGTAGCCGACGAGCTGGCCGCCGGTGGGATATTCCTGGAGAATTCCACAATGTACTGTAAGGAACACCTGGCAACAGCCGGCCTGATGACGCAACGTAAGCCAAGTGCGGCAGTCCAGGACGATATCGAATTCGGCTGGCAAATAGTCCGCAAGCTCAGTGAGCTGGACATAGGCCAGGCAATCGCGGTCAAAGAAAGAGAAGTGCTCGCAGTTGAGGCGACAGAGGGTACGGCGGCAATGATTGAGCGGGCAGGCCAGCTCTGCAAATCAGGCGGTTGGACACTGATGAAGGCATCCAGGCCAAGTCAGGACATGCGATTTGATGTGCCGTGCGTCGGGCCTGACACCATCAGTAGTTTAGCCAGAAACGGTGGCAAATGCCTCGTCGTAGAAGCAGGCAAAACCTTAATTATTGACAAACCTGAAACGATAGAACTCGCCAATCAGTTGGGCATAACTATCCTGGGGTGCTAATGTCTTGGATGACGGCTTTGACAAGATACGACGCAAGAACTGCACGTTATACATTTGCAGAAACTTTCGCAATGAAATTCTTGAGCAGGCATTACTCTGTGGCCAAAAATGGCTGCAAGAACATTACCAATTAACGAGTGTCCCCTCATCGGAGTCGGCGCGCGTACATAAATTCACGGTCAATTTCAATGGCGTTGACAGAGGAGTTTATTTCAAGCAGTACCTGTCCAACTCGGTCTGGAAATTCGCCAAACGGCTTGTTCGGGTCAGCCGGGCCAAGCGGGCCTTTGAGGCGACCAAAATGCTGGCTGAAAACGGCTTTGACGTCCCTGCTATTATTGCCGTGGGTGAATGCAACTCTGTTTTTTTTGATAGGCGAAATTTCTTAGCAACTCTGGAAGTCGAAAAGGCAAAGCCAATTTACCAAACCCTTTGCGAGTGCAAGCAAGGTTTGAGCAAGCAGCAGTTGCGACACAGACGAGAGCTGATCCGAACATTCGGACAAACCGTAGGTAGAATGCACGCTAAGGGTATCTTTCACGGCGACCTGCGATTGGGTAACGTATTAGCCAGGCAAGAAGGAAGATGCTGGAGGTTCTTTTTCCTTGATAATGAGCGAACTGCGAAATTTAGCAGGTTGCCTTGTCGGCTCCGGATAAAGAACCTGGTACAAGTGAATATGGCCCCGCGAGGCCTGTTTACCAACACCGACCGGATGAGATTTTTCAAAGAGTACTGCACCGAAAACACCACCGCGAAAGAGCAGAAGATAGCTCTGATAAAAGAGATTCTTAAAAGAACCGACCAGCGCTTGAGCGAGAAAAAAAGATGCAGCAGAGAGATTAGAAAGTGTCTCAGGACGAACGAGAGATACCTACGAATTAAGGTGGGCACAAACCTCGCTGTGTTTGACAGGGCCTTTTGCCCAAGCAACGGAACTGCAAATCCTGTCGATTTTGTACGACAAATAGATGCCTTGATGGATAAGGGACAGATTCTCAAGAATGACAGCACCTGCTATGTATCCCGTTTGACTTGGAATGACAAGGACATAGTCGTCAAACGATACAATCATAAGGGGCTTATCCATTCGCTGCGTCATACTATAAAAACGCCCCGTGCCCGGCGAGGTTGGCTGCACGCACATCGGCTTAGTATACTCAACATTGCTACGCCAAGGCCGATATGCTATATTGACCAGCGAAGAGGTCTACTTACATGGAAATCCTATCTGACAACCGAATACGTTGAGGGACAGATACTCTATCATTTTCTCAGGGACAGCAATGTCACCCAAGAAAGACGCTCAACGGTAGCTCGGCAGGTTGCAGAGCTGCTGGATAAGCTCGGCAAATACCGAATAACTCACGGCGATCTAAAGCACTCCAACATTTTGATTACAGAGACTGGCCCCGTTTTGACAGACCTTGATGCGATGAAAGTGTATCGCTGCAATTGGTGGTTCAAAATCAAAAAGAATAAAGATATAGCGCGTCTCAAAAAAAACACATACCCGTAAGCCAAAGGCAACAAGAAACGTCAAAACAGCCGCCAAGTCTAATCCGGCGAGCAAGTGGAGTCTGTGCCTTCAAAGAGCGACTTGTTTTAGATTCAAAAAGATAGCGTTGCCCCACATAATCATCCCATTACGGTCATACTTAGGTCTAAAAATATCGTATAATACAAATCCGAATTCCCGAAGAAACAAATCCACTTCGCTGTAAATCGCAGCACCATCATATACGGGGTTAAACCATATCTCCGCATACACCAAAAGCGTCGGACCTCCAAGCAGACAGGTTGCACCCTGCAAGGCCTTGAGTTCCGCACCTTGAATGTCAAACTTCATCAACTGGATAGCGGGGTTGCCGTTTTGCTTCGCCCATTCGTCAATAGTAACAACCCTGATTTCTTCCAGATGTTTTACAGTTGCACCCTGCGGACATATCTGCCGCATGCGTTTTCCGGGGCTAAGCAACGACGTACAGCCGGGCGATTCGGTTATGTAAAGATTGGCGGTTCCCTGCCGGTCTGATAACGCCAGAAACTGGGGATGAAATCTGGGCTCCACTTTTGCGTACTTGGTAAGCGTATCTGTATACATTGGATTGGGCTCAAATGCGTAGACGTGCGCGGCCGGGAACCTTTCCAGAAGCCTTTTTGATATTCGGCCATCACTTGCCCCCGCATCGATAATACCTGTCACTTCCCGGCCTTTCAAAAGGCGTGGCATAACTTGATAGGGCTCATAGAGAGATACCAGGTTCTTATCTTTGCCAAGAATCCTTTTTTTTATGAACGTGCTGAATTGATTTGTCACATTTATCCTCTCGAAAGTGCGAAGTCGAACCATTGGTTACGCAAAATACATTTTCCTTTAGCTCTTGGGTCGTGGTTTTAAGGGCCGAGCCGGCACACCAACGCAAACCGTCTCCGGCGGCAGGTCTTTAGTGACAACGCTGCCGGCACCAATGACCGCACCATCGCCAATTGTAACGCCCGGCAAAACAATGACTCCTGCTCCCAGCCAGCAGTTTCTGCCAATCTTGACAGGGGAATTGATCCTGGTTCTCTTGGACATGTCGTGATTGGCTGTGACGATCATCACGCCCGGCCCAATCAGCGTTAAATCCCCTATGTAAATAGGGGCCTGGGCCTCCAGGATCACATTGCAGCCGATACTAACATCGTCACCAATCGTTATGTTCATAGGTTTTTTTACCCTCAGTCCTCTCTCGATGGCAACGCGGTTTCCCACACGCATCTTGGCTACGTAGTAACGAACCTCCTGGCGTTCCAGCCACAGCAGCAGTCGATGCACAAGCGACCTAAACAAAGTTAAACTCCTTGCTGAAGGAAACGCATAAGGTTCCACTTAATTACGGAGAATTATTTGAATGCTTCCAAATTCAGACTGATTGGATACTGCTTGTCCTGTACTGTGATTTTCCGAGAGGCGCGATCCTTGAAGTTGTGGTGTTGGCAATTATCAGGGTCCCACGGTACGACCTCTCGAAATCCAGCTTCTCTAAGCAATTCTGACAACCTCTGATGATTGAAGATCGAATAGTGAATATTATACTGATGATCCTGGCCGCCCATCAACTGCTGAGAGATCGCTTTTGTATCTTTGCCTGAAGCGTTATAGGCTTCTAATAATCGGTCAAAGTCGGGAACAGAGAGCCTCAGGACGCCGCCCTCTTTAAGGACTCTTTTCATCTCCAACAGAACTTTTTTAAGCTCACGTCCTTTTACGTGCTCCAGGATATGGCACATATATACCAGGTCGACCGTACCATCCGCGAAATCAGGCAGATGACTGATGTCGCTGGTGACGATATGCACGTGCGCATAAGGCTGGGCGTCCACATTTATAAACTCGGGGCTGTTGATCTTCCCACATCCAATGTGAAGCAGAGTTTTGCCCTGGGCGTCCTTAGGATAAGGCGGCTGTATGTATCGCCGCTTCGCAAAGGATAGCCTCCTCTTTACAGCTCGTGTCAATTCACTCAGCCTATTGCTCATAGCGCTTTGTTCCATCATGTGCCAGACAACCATCGATCAAAGCAGTGAGCTTCCTGCCTACCACGTCGACATCATACTGCCGAGCAAGTTCCATACCAGCCTTGCCCATCTTCTGCCTGAGCACAGAGTTCTCAATCAGCCGACATAACTTGTCGGTCCACTCGCTTGCATTGCTGGCGAGAAACCCGGTAATGTTGTCCTGCAAGTATTCAGAATTGGTCCCGACCGGCGAGGCGACTACCGGCAAACCAGCAGCAGAATACTCCAGAACCTTAAAACTGCACTTACCTCTGGTGAACCGGTTGTCGGGTAACGGTGCAAGCCCAATGTCGCTTGTGGCAAGGTCGATGCCGCGAGTATCGACAGACCACTTGCGCCTTTCAACCGGCATATTCTTCAGCCCAAGGAAGTCATCGCATACGATCCGCAGAACAACGTTATTAAAACGCGCCCCAATTTCTTCAAGCGCGGGCCTAATGTCATCGAGATACCCAAGCGTGCTCTTGCTGCCTATCCAGACAAGGCGAATTTTATCATCAACTCTGACTGGATAATCAACCTTATAGTCACTGACTTTCAGGCCGATGGGAAGAACCTCAACGTTAGAATTGAACCGTCGTGCGTGCTCAGCAAGGTAAGAGCTGCCGGCTATCACCATATCCGCCAACTTGACCGACCTTCGCCAGGGCTGGAAGTGAGACCTGCTATTGCGCTCGGGCGTTTTATGGCTATACATTATTGCATCATCAAAATTATAGATCAGCTTTCTGCTATATCGGCGCAACCAAAAAGCATCTAAGAAATTCAGCTTCTTTTTGTGCAGGAAAACACCGTCGAAATCCGATGCTCGCTTAAACAGCCTTCGACGTGCCAAGAACCCGGACGGCAACTTGGCGACCTCGCACTGGATACCGTTAAGACGCAGAATATCGCAATAGGCCCCAATCCGCTGGCGAAAGCTCGCTCGATTCGGATTATTAGTTAGGATAAGTATCCGCATTTATCTCGAACGCATATTTACCTTCTTACTTCATGGAAAACCTTGCGTAGACATCACCAACAATACCTTTGCCCGGAGGTAAGTTTTTCAAGATTTTGATGATATTTTCCGGATATACCCAGTTTGATAAAGTCAGGCGCATCGATTCGCCTTCGGAGTAGTTATATTCTGCTTTTCCCAGGTTTGCTATATAGCGGATGCAATTGACAGCAGATTCAACAAACTCCGGAACAAACTCAAACGAAATAACATTAACCGGTTTGGACAAGCCCCGTAAGACACTATATTCAAAACCCTCGACATCTATTTTACAAAATGCTGGTACTCCGTAGGTTTTTATCAACGCGTCTAATGTAGTTGTTCGGACAATTGTTTTTTTAGACCAGGTACACCCTTCAAAAAGCCTTCCTTTCTCTCCCAGCTTAATCCATTCATCCGACATCGTTGACAGTGTGTTTGCATTGCTGACAAATAATTTTCTCTCCCCCTCAATCTCATCCAATCCTTTATCTATTAAAATAAGCCTTGGGTTATCCTTGTACCGATCCCGCAAGATACGCAAACACTCTTCCTGCGGCTCTACTGCAACTACAGTAGCATTAAGGGCCAGAAATACCTCAGTCCTGTTTCCCATGTTAGCACCAATGTCGAAACATAAATCGCCTTTATATTTCTTTTTTTTATCTCATTGGTCATATAAGTCTATTTATGAATAAGCATCTCCTATATCTGGCAAGAGTGTCGAGTGGAATTGTACGCTCCAAAAAATATTTTAGAGATTCTATCATCTTTTGTAGGCCATATCTGCATTCCCGGATATGTGATATAAGCAAGGTAGTAGACTAAGGTTACTCTTTTGTAAACCAGAACATTCCACAAGCATATTTTGTATTTTCCAAGGTGCCAACGTCGATATTTTCGGTGAATCTTTTGTTATCATCCGTGCCGCACAACTCAACCAACTTAAGGTCTTGGAAGTACTCGATAATCTGTTTTGGCGAGTGTATTCGGTGCGCATTGAAACAAATCCTCGGTTTCCCAACAGGAACTGAAAAGTAAAGATTGCCACCTTTGGCCAAACATCTTGAAAGCTCCATAGCAGCTTTTTTTGTGCCAAGAGGGTCTAATGGATCGCCGTATCTACCAAGGCCGATATGCTCAGCAACATGCAAAGAGGAAAGCGACTTTACTGATCCACTTTCATAAGGCATTTCAAGAATGCTGCCAGAAATGCTCTTAAAATTCCTCAAATATGGAGCTTCAAGTGGTCTAATATCTACAAATTCTACATTCGTAACGGCGGTAAGGAACCCTACAAACACAACGTTTGAACCAACATCGACGTGTAAATCCACACCCGATGAATAGATTTTCGTGAAAGCCCAAATGTCCTGATAAAAATAATGACCATCAGCAGAGTATACAGGTATATTATCGAATAGCTGTGGGTAAGTGTCTAAAAATCGAATTGGCTCAGCCCCATCCATTTTTGAGTATGCGCGCCAATCTTTTATAAAACTCCAGTACCGAGAGAGTCCCTGTCGAATATTGGTCTTCATGACCGGTCTAGTCCATCTTTTGATGACTCTTCTAATACCCATGTTTATTCACCGGACCTGCCAAGAAATCACTAAAAGACCAATCCTAAAAACTCCTGGGAAATGTGATAAGACTTTCACTTTTTTACAAGGCTAAAATATTCCTTGCCGACATGCGTGGCCTTCGGCCTGTTCCTCTCAATGGCTTCAATGTCAAATCTGTACCCCTGCTTATACTTCTCACTCAACGCTTCAACTGTATGCTCTCTCGAACCATCGATCGGGTTACCTACCGCTGTATTTACCCTGTTTACTTGTATGGCACTGGCACAGAGCTTCTGAAAATAAAGATAGCTCGGCACTTTCCACTTATGTTTCTTGCACCAGCGGCAACAGTGTCCCTCCAAGGTATTCGGATCATGAAATGTGCTCATCAAAATCAGAAAATTCTTCATGGATACAATCCGGCTCAAACACCTAATACGTAAAGAGCCTTGGGGAAACAACCGTTTTAGCAGCGGGCGGTCTTTGGCCACATGCGCGAGAACTTCTTTGACCAGGTCCGTCTTGTAGACAGTGCTGTTGAGTTCAAATGGATACTTCCCATTTTTGCTCGTTGCTCCCTTCCAGTTCAACCTATAGACACTTGCACCATTTACCTTTATTTGCGAAATCTGACTCCTCTCCTGCTGCAAATTAGTAAGGCCCAGCCTGAGCGAGAAACCGAAAATCTCTTTTCGGAATTGGTCAAAGACCTTATCAATCACTCCAAAATTCGCCGCGTCAAAATACACCACATCATCCGTGCCAAACAGGATGTACTTAGTATATAATTGCCCAATAAGACCCATAAAATCGTCGTGAAAATCATGTTCTCTTATTACAATGCATCCTCCAAAACGGCAGAAGAGCTCCGCGTATTGTTCATCGAACAGGTCAGGCTTATAAACTATGTAGGTCTGGATAATCTCCTTGGGAAAGTGACGATACAGGCTTGTGAGGTACGCCTCCAGTTGCAACGGCCGGTTCCTGGAGAAAACGATATTTGTTATTATCTTACCCATCTATTTCCCGTCGAGCGCGATTAGCTGAACCTGCTGGACCCAATGGGCTCACCCAACGGCTCAGGCAGCCTCCAATCCGGTTCTTGGTCTGTGCTACTTCTCAAGAACAGCGTCTTGAGATAACCCAGATACAGCCGCAGATCATAGGGCCAGTACCGAATGGCGCGCTCGTATAGCTGCATCGCAGCCCTGCGTAGCCCGTTTTTTCTGCGTTCCTCGGCCACCTTTCTATATGCGTGACTCAGCCGACGCCGGGCCGTCTTCGCAGTCACGATCTTATCTCCGCCGAGTCTAAAATAAAACCGCTCCAGAGCAAGCGCACGGCTGCAGGTAACCGGTTCTTGAGCACAAATGCTGTCTGCGCTCATTCTGTGCAGCGCCTCTACGCCGGGCACAAATAGAAACTGCGTATGCACTGAAAGGCGAAGGAATGCGTCTCTGTCCTCCGAAGTCCTGTTCAACCGCTCATCAAAATAGAAATCCGTCCACACTGAGCTTCGGAAAAGTGCAGCAGAAGGCCAAACAGACCCTCTCATAAACAATTCCGACGCGATCCAACCACTCTTACCTTCCGGCCTTTTATATGATTCGAGCTTACCTCCGTCAGAACGAATGACTGTAATGGGACTATACGCCGCACCGAACTCGCTGTTACCTTCCAACTGAGACAGCATAACCTCCAGGTAGTTCTCAGGCCAAAGGTCATCAGAATCAAGAAAAGCCACATATTCGCCCTTGGCCTTTGACAGCCCGTAATTGCGGGCACTTGCGGGACCCCCATTGTTTTTGTAGAAATAGCTAATTCGTCCGTTCTGCATTGCCCCAACGACTGAGCGCGTATCATCTGTTGACCCGTCATCGACAACAACGATCTCAAAGTCACGCTCGGTCTGGGCCAGAACGCTGGAAATGGCTTCCTTGATCATACCACTGCGGTTATAAGTTGGAATGACTACGCTTACTTTTGGCATCAACGTCACCATCGGCACAAAATGCCTGCTAACAACTTTCTAAGGCAGCCGCAAACTCCCTCTCGTAAAGATCCTCCAGCTTTTTCCTAACTACGTCGTGGGAATAAGTGCGGCGAACCCTATCCCGTGCCTTCTCGACAACCTCTGCCAGATCTTCGCCGGGCATCTTGGCAACTCTAAGCATCATCTCCGCAAGCGCTTCTGGATCTCCTGGCGGCACCAAGAACCCAACTGCCTCGCCGTTGATTACCTCCGGAATCCCTCCGACCTGCGTAGCCACGCAAGGAACTCCGGCGGCCATGGCTTCCAGCAGGACCCTCGGCATACCCTCGGCGACCGAAGCCAGTATGAATACGTCCATTCCCTTCAGCAACTGCTCGACATTCGCTCTGTGGCCAAGAAAATGTGCCGAATCGCCGCATAACGCATCGGCTGCCTGCATCTGAAGCTCTGCCTTGCACGGTCCGTCGCCCACCAGGACCAGGCGAGCCTGCGGCATTTGCGTTTTTACCTTCGAGAATGCCGCAATCAAATAAGATAAACCCTTGGTCGGAACAAGCCGCCCTATCGTGCCAAAGACAAGCGCATCTGCCGGCATTCCTAACATCTGCTTTGCATCCGTCCTGGAAATTGACACATCGGCGAAGTGCTCGTAGTCAATGGAATTCTCCAAAACAAACAATTTCTCATCCCGCACAAACCGGTTATTTCTCAGGACATCCTCTTTAACGCCATTAGCAACAGGGATAAGGCGGTTAACGTTTCTAAACAAGATACAATTTATCAGTTTTCTTCTTAAAGTTCTGCTTCTGCCCAATCCGTGTACGTGCGCAAGAAGTACCGGAGTCCCTGCAATCCGTGCTGCGATGACCCCGTAAACTGTGGATTTGTGGTGATGACAATGAAATATGTCCACATTATGTTCTTTAAGAATCTTGACCAGCCTCAGTAGAATGGAAAAGCGAAATCCAGGAATCCGTCTTGCGTTGGACAGATAGAAAACTTCAAAACCTGCTTCTTCCAAAATGTTCTTGCCGACGCCGTACCCGCTCAGAAAGATAAATATCGCCTTGAAATGATCCTTTTCCAATCCCACAACAAGATCGTTGACCGAAGTGGCTTCGCCGCCATACCTCGGCCATAACAAAGCGACAGTGATCTTGTCCTTTTCCAACGCAACTCCCATGCAAACTTACCTGTATTTACATGTTCCATGTTCGCGCCACCATGCGATGGTTCGCCTCAGTCCCTCATCAAACGGCATCTGCGCTTTGAAGCCGAAAAGTTGCCTTGCACGGCTTGTATCGAGGCAGCGCCGTGGCTGGCCGTCCGGCTTAGAAGTGTCCCAGGTCAGTTTTCCTCTAAAGCCGGTCAGCGACTTGATTTTTTTGGCCAGGTCTTTTATCGTGATCTCAAAGCCCGCGCCAAGATTAACCGGGTCACGGCTGTCATAACTTTCTGTGGCCATAGCTATTGCCCGAGCAGCGTCTTCAACGTACAAGAACTCCCTGCTGGCGGAACCTGTGCCCCAAACGATGACCTCCTCCTCGCCATTGTCAACAGCACCGCAGAATTTACGTATCAGTGCAGGTATAACGTGGCTTGTCTGGGGATCGAAGTTGTCGCCGGGACCGTATAGATTGACCGGCAGAAGATATATTCCATTTAGTCCGTATTGGTCTCGGTATGCCTGGAGCATAACCAGCAGGGACTTCTTGGCTATGCCGTATGGAGCATTGGTTTCTTCGGGGTAGCCATTCCAGAGATTCTCTTCTCTGAATGGTACGGGCGTAAACTTTGGGTAGGCGCAAATTGTCCCTATTTGGACGAATTTTTTGATTGTCCGAATACGGGCCTGTTCAATCAAGTGCAGACCCATTGCCATGTTCGCATAAAAGAACCGCCCCGGGTTCTGTCGGTTAGCTCCAATGCCGCCTACTTCTGCTGCAAGATGGATAACAACGGTTGGCTTCATATCCTGGTACATCCTGATTACAGCAGCTTCGCTGGTAAGGTCGTAGTCTTCTATCCGTGGTATCAGCAGGTCCTCAGGCGCCACACTTCGGCTCAGCAGTTCTTGCTGGAGGTGCTTTCCCAAAAACCCTGCGCCGCCAGTAACAACTATGCGCTCTTGTGCCAAATCCATCAATTAGTTCCTTCCTTTGCACCGTGATCAGCAAGAAGACGTTCTTGCTTAGCAAGTTTCCAGTCCGCATCAATCATCATTGCCACCAGCTCTTCAAAACTCACTTTAGGCTTCCAGCCCAAAACACGCCTGGCCTTGGACGCATCGCCCTGGAGCACATCTATCTCTGCCGGCCGCAAGTACCGTGTGTCAACCTGAACGTACTTTTCCCAATCTAATCCGATACGGTCAAAAGCCAAATCCAGAAACTGGCGCACAGAGTGAGTCTGGCCCGTGGCTATAACGTAATCATCAGGCTCATCTTGCTGGAGCATAAGCCACATCGCCGCAACATAATCACCGGCGAAGCCCCAGTCTCGCTTGGCGTCCAGATTGCCCAGGTATAGCTTGTCCTGCAGGCCTTCTTTTATCCGACCGGCCGCTCTGGTGATTTTGCGCGTAACGAACGTCTCGCCGCGACGTGGCGACTCATGATTGAACAATATGCCGTTGCAGCAGAACATTCCGTAGCTCTCGCGGTAATTTACCGTCTGCCAGAAACTATATACTTTGGCGCAGCCATACGGACTTCGCGGATGAAACAGCGTGGTCTCCTTCTGAGGTATTTCCCTAACGTTGCCGAACATTTCACTGGATGAGGCCTGATAAAAGCGTGCCGTTGGTCTTGCGTCGTGAATCGCCTGCAGAAGCCGAACCGTTCCAACCGCATCGACCTGAGCAGTGTAAACTGGCTGATCAAAACTCACACGCACATGCGACTGAGCGCCAAGGTTATAAATTTCGTCTGGCTGCGTATCAGCCAGAATCTGCCGCAGGCCCGCGCCGTCTGTTAAATCACCGTAGTGTAGAAATAGCCGTCCGCCTGGCTCGTGAGGGTCTTTGTAAAGATGGTCAATCCTTTCGGTGTTGAACGAGCTTGACCTGCGGATTATGCCGTGCACCTCATAGCCTTTGCCGAGCAAAAGCTCAGCTAAGTAACTGCCATCCTGGCCCGTAATACCCGTAATCAATGCCTTTTTCATAATGACACTCTATCGGAAATCGCAAAAGGCCGGCTCGTTGCTTACCGGCTCCCATACATAGATGCGTAGTACTTCTGATAGTCACCGGAGACGACATTATCAAGCCAGTCTCTGCTCGCAAGATACCAGTCTATGGTCTTAGCAATTCCTTGCTCGAAACTCAGTGAAGGCCTCCAATCAAGCTCCGTCATTATCTTAGCGGCATCAATGGCGTACCGTCTATCGTGGCCCGGCCTGTCGGTCACATGTTTAATCAGTGACTTCGGTTTGCCCAGCCGCTCAAGTATCAAGTTAATCACTTCCAGATTAGCCTTTTCATTGCAGCCGCCAATATTGTAAATTTCGCCCGGTGGTGCTTCTGTTAGAACCTTCCATATCGCGGCACAATGGTCATATACGTAGAGCCAATCCCGAACATATAGGCCGTCTCCATAAACCGGCAATTCCTTGTCATTGAGAGCGTTGTTGATCATCAGCGGAATCAATTTCTCAGGAAACTGATATGGCCCATAGTTGTTCGAGCACCTGGTTATATTATATTTGACGCCCCAGGTATGGCCGAATGCTTTTACCAGATGGTCGGCGGCAGCTTTGCTAGCTGAATACGGAGAGTTCGGACTCAAGGGCGTCTCCTCAGTAAACTTGCCCTGCGTGCCGAGCGCACCATAAACTTCATCGGTTGAAACCTGGATAAATCGCTCCAACTTTCTGTCGCGGGCAGTTTCCAAAAGCGTCAGTGTGCCGGTAACATTGGTCTGTATAAAAACCTTCGGCCCGGCTATGGAACGGTCCACATGGCTTTCAGCAGCAAAATTAATAACCGCATCAATCCGGTGCTGGTCGGTGATTTTCTCTATCAATTGGCCATCGCATATATCGCCTTTGATAAACTTATGATTTGGATGATCCAGGAACCCAGCAAGGTTTTCAAGATTGCCGGCATAAGTGAGCTTGTCGAGATTGGCGATAAAACAATCCGGCTGTTCCGACAGCACCATCCGAACAAAGTTACTGCCGATAAAGCCTGCGCCGCCGGTAACCAAAAGCCTTCTCATAACCGCCTCAAAAAACGCTCCAACGGACCCTGCCAGTGCTCGATCTGTTCTTCCAGCAATGCCTTAATCTTGCTGCAATCGAACCGGCTATTTAATGGCCTTGCCGCGGGCAGGACATAATCGCTGGTCTTGCAGGGCACTATGTCAACATTCATTGATAGCCTGCTGAAGGCAAATTTGGCCATTTCGTAACGACTAACATACCCATCCGCTGCGAAATGAAATATGCCCTGTGGCTTTCGCTGCAGCAATTTGCAGATTACTTTTGCCACTTCAGTTGTTGCAGTCGGAGAACCTGTCTGGTCATCAACAACCCTTAGCATACTGCCAGACATAGCCCGATCGAGCAGCTTGGTCACAAAGTTTTTTCCGTGCCGGCCGTAGGTCCACTCGATGCGCATTATACAGTTGTCGCAGCCGCTTTCAATCAAAAGCTGCTCTCCGATAAGCTTGGTTCTGCCGTATTCATTTATCGGATTTGGCTGATCGGTTTCCACGTATGGCCTGTCAGCTTTACCATCAAAAACGAAATCTGTGCTGATGTGTAGGACCCACAGTTTCGCCTTCCTTGCCAACATGCCCAGCCGCCCTACCGCTTCTGCGTTGACTTTATATGCCATGTCGCGCTGCCTCTCGGCGCCATCGACATCGGTGTAGGCTGCGCAATTGACGATTGCCTTTGCCGTATTCACAGCCTGCCTTAACTGCTCCGCGTTGCTTATGTCAAATTCAGGCAAATCGAATATCCTGGCATCAAAGCCCTGCTGACGGCAGGTCTCTACCAGGTCCGTGCCCAACATTCCTTTGCCGCCAAGAATCGCAACTACTTCGTCGTCCATCGTTAAGTGTTGTCATTAAGCCAACGGCGGGTCATTGACGACCATCTCGTTGGCTCTGATAAGCGATTCGAATGTCCCGGCATCAGTCCACCAGCCTTCGAGAACATCGTAAGCCAATTGACCTCTTGCCACATAAGCGCTGTTAACGTCGCTAATTTCAAGCTCGCCGCGAGCCGATGGTTTGAGCGTTCGTATAATGTCAAAGACGCAAGTATCGTAAAAATATATGCCGGTTATAGCGTAATCTGACTTCGGTTTCTTGGGCTTCTCCTCAATTCCGATAACCTTGCCGCTTGAGATTTCCGCCACACCAAACCGCTGCGGATCGGGGACCTGTTTGAGCAAAACTCTCGCGCCAGCCTTCTGGGCAATAAATCTCTCTGCGTGCCGCCCAAGACTGCTCTTGAAGATATTATCACCAAGGATAACCACCAGATGCTGACCATTCGCAAAATTCTCAGCCAGTCCCAGGGCCTGAGCGATTCCACCGGCCTCATCCTGGACCTTATACGTGAATCGGCAGCCGAAGTCATTTCCTGAGCCTAACAAGCTGACCACGTCGCCCATGTGCTCAACGCCGGTCACAATCAGGATTTCCTCTATACCGATTGCGGTTAGCTTCTCAATGGGGTAGAAGATCATCGGCTTACGCCCGATGGGAAGCAAATGCTTATTTGTCACCTTGGTCAGCGGCCTGAGCCTCGATCCTGTCCCTCCGGCAAGAATGACCCCTTTTAGATTCATTACCAAGCTCCTGCGAGAATTCTAAACCGGGCAAGACCCCACGTCAACGACGGCTATGCAACTACGCTGATGCCATACAGTTGGCAGAAGGTTCGCAACTGCCTGCCGTAGTTACCGAGGAATATAATCTGATGCATGCCCTTGACGTCACAGACATCATCTACCTCGTTGATTGTCATCTCTATGTTCGTGCGGCAGCCACCCGTTGGCGGGATTTCAGGGCATCCCACTACCTTTCCGCCATAGATATACATCTGGGGCGTTTTGCCCGAAACGTATTGAGCCATGGTGACATCTGCTCCCACCGGCCAAAGCACCCGCGGGACGCAGCCCCAGCCCGCTTCGGCATGGCTCATCAAAATGTATGGCTGAGAGGAACTATCTCTGCCGCTCAACTTTGATGGGCAGGTGCAATGTGCGCCAAAATAATGGTTATTCTCTGTCTCCATAGATGAATTCTGCTGAAATCCTGGCCGGCCAAAAAGCTGCTGCACTAACATCATTGTCAACGTGGCATTAAGGTCAGCCTGGCAACCCGCTGGAACACCTTCATCCCGCAGACTCATAAATCCCATGCAGGGTGGCGGATGCTTATGCGGTGTGCTCAGGCCAGGCAAACAGTCCATCATAATGGCATCAGCTTTTTCGGACTCAATGATCTGTTTAAGGGCAAAATACGCCCTCGCAGCGTCAAGGATGTCGGCCTTGGTAGGCTGAACTACCTCTTTGGCATCCTTCAGATATCCATTGGCAAGCTGCTTCACTGCATCGGTGGTTTGCGTGCGCGCAAACTGTTCGATAAACCTTGCACCCGGAATTGTCCATACCTGGGTGCCGAGATGGGGCACATTTGTCTGCTTCGTCTGCGAACCGGCTATGCTGACAAGCCGGGCTTCCTTCATCCGTCGCGCCGTCTTTATCATTTTCAACCCGTCCTCGACAGCGTCAAGATTATCCAGCGAGTTGATCAAATATACGCCGGGCGTTCGGTGAAGCTGATTAATGTGGTCAACCAAAAGAATGCCCAATGTGGCAAGGACAATCGTAGGGATTTGGCATTCCTTAACAATCCGCGTAACGTGTTCCCAATGGCCCTTCTTGAAAGGAATAAGCAGGAGTCCATCCGGCTTTGTCTGCTTGATGTCATTGATGAATCGTGTAACACTATCGGCGTCATCGAGAGGTTTCTCGTCAAGTAATATGCGCATGCCCAACTTTTTCTCAATGCTTCTAATTCTCTCGGCATACTGCTTTTGACGGCCTTCGGCATCAAAAGTTGACCCCGGCCAGCTATAATAACCATCTTGCTTCAGAGACTCGGTGGGTGGATACAGAAAAGCCGCCCGCACCGTAGCGATTGCCTTGCGGTTTTCGCCGGCCTCTACAGAAGCTGCAGCACCAAATAGTCTCGCAGAACCGAATGAAACGCCTGCGGCGCTAGTGCCGACAGTCGCAAGAAACTGACGTCGGGACATCTCAAATGGCTTAGCCGAATGTGACCTTCTCATGTCAACGCCCTTCCTGATTAACCTGAAATTTAGCGGTTTGTCCTTCCTTGATACGCAAAGCCTTATCGAACTGGTTGTAGCCAAAGTCACCCAGAATGAATTTCGCCAGAGTCAATTCCCCGTGCAAAACCGACAACTGAACGCTTGTATCTTTACCTATGCGATTAAGTGAACAACTGCCCCAGGCACAACCATTGGACCAGAAGAACGTGCCGTCTCGTGCAGCAAAGGTCATAGTTTTTTCGACGCCCGAATAACGAAAGCCCGTCAGCGCCAGCACGGCTGCCCAACTGGCCATCGCCCGCGCATAGTGGTGTCCGCACTCGGCCTCGTCGAATGGGCTGCGCTTTTGCCCATCATATCGGTCGCGGATATTCTTTATGCACTTTAGCCCATTCTCGCCCTGGCCTTCGTACAGCATACCGACAGCCGCTGCATATTCAAAGCCCGTCATCACCTCGCTGAAGTATGGGAATGGATTCTGCGGCCTGTCTTTGGGATAGCTGGCCATCAGAAGTGCTGATTCATCACCCAGAGCAAAACTCCGCATGCAGTTGAAATGACCGTACAGGCCCTGCATGAGATTATGCTTCATTATACTCTGCAATGTCTTGCGCACGTTATCCGGCTCAAGCAAATACCCAAGACCACAAACGTGGGCCATGTATTGGCCGACAAGCTGGTCAACGAGGCAGCCGGAGCCAAGCTGGTAATCGGGCTTGGTGATATCTTTTGCTCCCATCCCCACAAGCAAACTCGTCGCAATCTCGGACTTGTCCTTTGGCGGCTGAATCTTGTGCTCGTAATATTCTCCGTTAAAGAGATTCTCATCCATCCACGCTTTGCCTTTTTCGAATAGCTCGTGGCAGGTTTCGGCAAAATCGTCATCACGAAGGTACTTTGCCATCTCTTCCGCCGCCCGCAGCGCACCCAAATACCAGGCGCCCATTTGCGGATTTGGACCATAATACTCCACATCCATAGTATTGTGCTGGCAGCCTTCCATCACGCCATCTTTGTTCGCGTCCCACCCTCCCTCAATCCAGCAAAATTCGACCGCTTTTTTGACGTGAGGCCAAAGGGTCTTTAGCATTTCGTCGTCGCCTGAGAGCTGCCAGTCACGGTACATCTTCATAATGCAGCCCATCTGCCCATCGGCGGCGGCTTTGCCAAACTCCTGCGCGCGATCAAGCGGCAAATTGACACGAAAGCTCATTAGCCCTTGGTCATTTGTAGCGTGAGCAAACTCGACCTCCCGCATTGATTTGGCCAAATTGCCAAAGAGAAAGGCTGTGGCCTGCTCGTAGTTCCAGACGTGGGTGCATGAGCCGTGACAGCAACCTCTTGTATTGCTGCAACCTTCCCAGCCATAAAAACGCCCGTCCTCTGTGCGGAAACACGTCTGCGTGCGAAGCGTACTGACGTTGAATAGCGCCGCTTCCTTGACCACCTCGGGAAGATTGCTGTCGCAGAACGCCCGTACAAACTGGATAGTTTTGCTCTCGAGCTCGGCAAGCCGTGGCGCAAATTCTGTAGCGACATCCCAGGCGTCACTGTATCTGGTGGTATAGTAATTGCCAATCCGGTCCTGCTCATTATTTTTGGGCGTCCAGGTTTGACGGTTCGGAAAATGCCAGGCGATCAAAAATGTCACCCGCTCTGTCGCCTGCGGCGGCAGCTTAACTTCCACTGCAAGTGAGGCCATCGGCGTATCTTCGCCGGTGGCCGGGCGATCTTCGAGACGACCATCGTCACCAAAATCATCCCAGAAATCCAGCAGCGAGCTGCCCCAGCTCTGACTGGTCCAGGACGTGCGGTAGGTGACGCCTGTACCGCCGGTGGCGGCCAATGCTATCGTGCCCCATTGCTCCGCGCGCGGGGCGACCCCTTTGGAATACATGAAGATGCCCTGGACGTTCCGGCCTTTGCGGAACTCATTCTGGTTTGCCCTGCCGCCAACTGCTACCAGATCGCCCTTCCAATCCTTCGTGATTCCCGAGCCATCTATGCCGATGAAGTTAGGCATACTGCCGCAGACCGAAGCCGTTACCGGTTCGCTGCCTGCATTGTGAAGAACATATCGCAGAAGCGCGACCGGTATGCCGCTGGCATCGGCGTCACCCGGAACCAGCGGGTTGAATGCCTCGATACGCACATCCACAGGGACATCCGCATCGGATAGAATCACCTGCCCAAGCGGATATGCAGCGGCAAAAGAGCAGGTGCGGAAGCGCGGCAGACCATGATTGGGCGTGGTACTACCGTGGCTACCTTCGTAGTCTGACAGGTCGAGCGGGCCTTCGATTGCGCGTGTTGCCGTCTGGCCATCGGCTGTCCTGACGTAAAGTGCAAAAAATGGGCCGATCGACCCCCGCTGGGGGACAAATCCTTTGGCTGCGCGGTTCATAATCTCCCAGTCGCGCAGGTCGCCACGCCCTCCTAATGAAACAGTCCCCGTGCCGATACCGCCTAAAGGAAGAGCGATCCGAGCCAGATGAGCCTGGTCATATCGCTTAAGGATGGGCCAGGCGTCGCGGTCAGCTTTCGTTTCTACCGGCAGTATTTGTGGCTCACCTGCGACAATGGGTGTATGGGCATAAAATATGCCGGCGCACGCCACCAACATTGCTGAGACTAACGGTAACATCCTCATATCTTCTTCCACCTCACAAACACCAGGGGCTTCGCGCCGGTCGGCTTACCATCCGCTCTGCCTCGGAGTCATTTACAAAAGTTTCCTTACCGGGGTCCCATTTTATTGGTCGGCCAAGCTCGTAAGCGATATTCCCTAAGTGGCATACGGTTATCGAACGGCACCCTGTAGCGATATCGCTGATTGGCTTAGCGCGCGTTCGTATGGAATTAATGAGATCGCTATGATGGTTGTCGCTTTCGTGCAGATGTATCTGATCGGGCCCGATTTTCTGCTTGATTAGATTTTCGGGCCAGGTCCGCAAAGTGTAACGCCAAACCGCAACTTTCCCCTCCGTTCCTTCAAACATCACGCCGTTATCCTGACCTGTTTCGGCCTTAAGTTTCTCCGGGTCACGAATCATAACAGCGCCGCTGGCGTACCGGTAGGTAATTACCTTGTAGTCCTTGCCATCTGGAGGAATAATCTCGACCGGCCCGCTGTCATCGGTTCCCAGGCCCCACTGAGCGGTATCGAAATGGTGGGCGCCCCAGTTAGTCATTTCACCGCCCGAGCAATCGCGATACGCCATCCACCCTCTGACAAATCCGACGTTGTACGGTCTCCACGGTATTGGCCCGAGCCACATATCATAATCAAGATAATCCGGGACCGGCTCGGCAGGCAGGTCACATATCTTATATGTTACAGGTCCGCCGACACCGACCGTCACGGTTTTTACTTCGCCGATGTAGCCGTTACGAACCAGCTCGCAGGCGAAGCGAAAGCTCCAACTGGAGCGCTGCTGGGTGCCCATCTGGAAGACCACGCCGTAGCGAGTGACAGCATCCCGCACTGCCTTTGCCTCCTCAATCGTAACCGAGAGAGGTTTTTCACAATAAATGTCTTTGCCGGCCTTTGCTGCCGCGATGGAAATAAATGGATGCCATCGCTCGCCGGTAGCGATAAGCACGGCATCGATGTCCTGCCTGGCTAAAAGTTCCCGGAAATCACCGTATGTAGCGCAGGCGTTATTGCCGTACTTTTGGTTCACAATGTCACGGGCACGATTTTTGTTCCGGGCATCGGCGTCACAGACAGCTACCGCCTGCACTTCGGCCCTACCTATAAAACCGCCTTCCGGTGCCCAGATGCCGCCAGCTAGACCCTGTGTGCCCTGGCCTCCCACGCCGATGAATCCCATTACAATGCGATTGCTTGGAGCGACACTACCGGCTTTGCCCAGAGCAGATGATGGAACAATATAGGGAAAACCTATCAGACCGGTCATAACTGTCGATGTTCTTTTCAAAAAATTGCGACGACTAATATTTCTTGTACGCGACATTGGCAAACCTCCACAAATTTTAGCCAGGAACCCCACGTGAAACGTGGGGCTAATTGTTTGCTGATTATCTTCATGATATTTCTACTATCTGTCCTGCCTTTGCAAGTAATTTTTCGTGGGCACTGCCATTTTTTAAGCTAATCTCTAATGTGCGGCTCGAACCTTCAATCAAAAACATCTCACCTTGTTTTGCGGCAGAATAACTGTCACGATAGTTCATTTGGTATATTTTCTCTCCGATTTTAACGCTATAAGGGCCGTTACCCTGCTTTGGTATGTTTGTTATGATGTTTCCAAAGCTATCTATCCTGACCACCAGCCCCCTACCGCTATCCTGATAAAGCTCCAACCTCTCAATCTGACCAACTTTTTCGCCCAACTCATCAAACCTGCCCAGGCCGATCTTTGCAGCCGCCGGGGCAAACACGTCTCTACCGTGAAAGGTGTGACTGGCATCGCGCGGAATTGGAATTTCCCTTATGTCAATTACTTCCTGCTCTTTGAGCGTTTCCCAGAGCAGGCCATTATCCGGGGCAACAAAATGATACCGCTCTGTTTTAGCTGCCAACGCTTTTCTTTCGCTGCCCACGCCAGGGTCGACCACACAGCAAAATACCGAACCTTCCGGGAAGCACTTGTAGTTATTCCTCAAAATCCACGAGGCCTCGATGATATTCTGGCTCGAAACGCTGTGGCATAAATCTACTATTTGGGCGCGGTGATCAATGCTGTAAATCACGCCTTTCATTACGCCCACATATTCACTTGGGCCGAAGTCCGTCAATAGAATTATCATACGCCTTTGCCCGTATTCTAAATCTGCAATTGTCAATCTGTAATCCTGCTGCGGCACTTCGTCGCCAATCATTCGACCGCAATGGTTTCGTCCAGCGGGATGCCCAGCCGTTTGTACCTACCGGCACGCGACTTTTCGTCGTCGATGTGAATCTCGCGGGCGATCTTTCCGACCTCCAAAACGCGTTCTCGTGGGACAACCAAGACCCCGTCGCCGTCCGCAACAATTAGGTCGCCCGGATAAACAAGCACGCCGGCACAGCTTACGGCAAAGTTGTACGACTCAGCGATGAGCCTGCCCGGGCGGACTCCGCGGGAGCTATACCCATCTTTGCAGTACACTGGAATTTTTTTGACTTTAACGATCTCATCAGTATCCCGTGCGCCGCCGTTTGTGACTACCCCGGCTACTCCTTTCTCCACCCAACCGAGGCTGTTATTTGACCCGATAAACCCGCACTCCGGAATTCCGCCCGCGTCGATGACAGCCACATCGCCCGGTTTAGCTACCTCAAGCCAGGCATCGGGCGCCCTTTTATACTGCTCAGACTTGAATTTCTTGAACCCGCCGACATCAGGAAACGAGCTTTGCCCGACTCTCACATCGGTGGGCACGTGACGAACGGTGATGGCAAAACCGACTATCCGGTGGGAGAATTTTTCCACATCACGCCATAAAGGCCGAATATCCTTGTGCATCAGGCCTATATCCTGCAGACCTACCAGGTCCATCGCGTCAAGGACATCCGTGAGTCGCAAGTCTTTGTACAAGGTGAGGATTTCCTTTCGCGCCAGATCACTGTCGTCAAAGCTTTTATTTTGCAGCAGCCTGACGCCTTGTGGTGTTGTGAGCTGAACTGCGGTTTGGCTCTGCTCCATGGTGGCTGCAAAAATAACCGGTACTGATATGGCTGCGATTAATGCCAGAAAACCGACGAGATTCGACCTACACTGCTTGAAATGATACATAGCAGCCTCCCGAAAAATGTGTTATCAAATTTGCCAATTTCGGCTTCAGACTGAGGCTAAACTAAACGTTCAAAAATGCAAGAGTTTTTTGGCGCCTTGGCCGAAAACCGTTGGAGCTTTAGGCTTCTGCCGGTCGCATGAAAGCTTGAACGCGCTGCGAGAATTTAATATGATACCTATTGGTTTGTCACAATCCAAATGCAGAATGTCATTGCGAGAGCATCTTGAAACTTCTTAGGAGCGAGAAAGAATTTGAGCGAGCGATCGGCAACTATGGCCGTCCGCAAGGCAATAAAGAATTCATCGAGGCGATGTGCACGCTGCTGCGCGGCCAGTTGCACTGGGACATTCTTCTTACGGCTGTGGCTGCCGGGATTGTCCATTACTGACAGCCACCTCTATGAAAGGCTCAAAAAAAGAGGCATTCTGGTCGCATACCTTATAACAAGAGTTTTGCAAAAGTTCAGTTATAACTGCAAAGAGGACTTTCCCTTCGGCAAATTAAAGCAAACTGTCACGTTCTGACTGTCGGAGTGCCATGTTCCCGCATCCAATTTCAACAACGTATTTACACGCTGCAACTCGACAGGACGTCCATCAACCGTTAGACCGGGAGCTTTTTGTAAAACGCCCTTAACGCGGACAGTAAATCGTGTTGTAGCAAAAGCGGCGTTGAATGTCACGCTCGGCCCTTGCCTGGCGATCTCCGTCAGCTCCTTGGCAGCCCAATAACGGGCAATTTCGCTTAGTTTCATCCAGATTGAATTGTCGTATCGGGCATGAACACGCCTGACAACCTCCTGGAAGATTTTGAAGCCCAGCTCCTGACCATTATAATAGATGCCGGGCCAATGGCAGACGATGATTGCCGGCTCACCCTTGTCGATGACCTGCGGCAGCCGGCCGCCTTTAAGGTCTTCAGTGATGCATTTATCGGCGGAGCCGGGCGTCAGCCCGTCCCAGCCGCCAAACCAGTCGCCGGTACAGCCAATTATGGATACGACGCACTTTGGATCCGGGCCTGAAAGACCGGAGGCATACTCAACGCGTGGAGCGACGCTGCGGTCGTCTATATAAGCGTGGCGGAAATAATGTGGAATTTCCGCCTTGAACACGTCACGGCACGACTGGAGAGTGGCCTGAGATAGCTCTGGCAATGCGCCGTTGCCAAAACCGCCCGGCGTGGTAATGCCTTCACACTTGAGGCCGACATTTTTCAGTATCCGCAAGGCATAACTCATATAATCAGCCAACTCATCGACGGATTTGCCTGTCGACCAGCCCCAATTCTCCATGAACTGCTCGCTTCTCTCAGGATAAGGGCGACCGGTCTTTGTGTCGATGACCCATGTGTGGGTGACCATCTCAGGATGAATGTCCCAGTCGGGCATCATAAATTCGCGCACCAGCTTGATGCTGTCCTCCAATTCTTCTTTGGACCAGCCCGGCAGGTCACGGTCCAGCCAGCCCACCAAAGCAGGATACGGGACTATGCTGTATTTGCCCTTTACATTATGCTCGCGACACCACTGCCCGAACTTGCGTACAAAGGCATCCGGTATCTCACGCGGCAGTTTCTTCCAGTCCTGCTTATAGTTATTGGGAAACACCTCCCCGAACTGCGGGATGCCAAAGTGAGCCATGTTCACCAGGCAGGTTGAATCATCAATGATAAGGCTGACCGGCACCCGATCCTGCGGGTTAAGCACTACGACATCGGCATCTTGCCGTGCACGTTCTGCCTTTTCCTGAGCGGCGACCGGCATAGCATCAAGAATTGACTTTGCGCCAGCAGCGGTCAGCGCCGAAATCTTTACAAAATTTCGCCGAGTGATTTTGTTTTTTGTGGACATGTTTTGCCCTCATCTATCAATAAGACCACTATCTCGATGGAACACTAACTTTGATAAGAACGTTTTCCGGTTCTTCATCACAGCGAATCGTGTAGGTTGCCGGGCCATCAAGGTCTACGGTTTCCTGGCGAAGTCCCTCACCAATTTGGTAGCCGTGCGTGATACGCATCTGCGTCTGCGGCGGGCGTTCTGGAATCACGTGCATACAGGCACGAATCGTATTTAAGCCCGGCTGCCCTGTGTATTTTATGTACACCTTTTCCGCCAGCACATCCAATTTAATATCTGTATCCCAGTTATATCGCCAGTGATTCACCCATGTAGGAACCGGCGATTTATAAATCTCCTTGAAATCCTTCGGCTTACCGACCGCGTACGCGATCCGGTTGTCGGTCTGCCTGGCTTGTTCTGCCTGGTACGTGCGAAAGGTGGCGCCGACACTGCACCATGCGATTTTAGTGCCCTCTGCAGCCGCGAGGCGAAGGACAGCCTCGCCGCGAATCCGGCAAGTTTGCCGCTGCGGGTCATAATCTGGCGGCATGGCAACCAGGTACTTAGCCAGGTCATTCGGGTCAGCGGTGTTGGGACTGACCAATATGGGAATCGTTGCCAGACCGTAGCGGTCACCTAATTCATATCGCAGATGGTTGTCGCCTTTTTTGAGGCGAGGTAAGCTGATTGGTGCAACTTGAACCCACGTATATATCTCTAAGGATTTTATTGCTGCTGCCCCGGCCGTACCAGCCGTAGCGAGCTTTAGTAGATAACCATAGGTGCCTTTGACCATGCGCGTCAAATCCACAAATGCGCCTTCGCCGGCTTCAACTCTACCTGCAGATTGCCAATTGAGCCCGCGATCTAAAGACACAAATAGCTCGATGGGCAACAGCTCTTCCAAGAGGACGACTGAGGCGTCGGCATCATCATTCGGGTCGTCCAGGTCCCCAACTTTAGCGACAATTATGTAAGGCGTAAAGACTTCAAAGACGATCTCGGCATCTCCTTGGTTGACGATATGCAGTCCTTCTTTGCCTGGCGTAAGATTTCTTACAGCGTAAAACCCGTCTTGGAAATCAGTTGAACCGCTCGACAGGCTTGGGGCGTAGTGGAAAAGCCCATTTCCATGATTCCAGCGAGTGAAATCACGGTGGTTCGGTTTCATGCCCACGGGGCTGGTAAGAAGCAGGTCCTTGACCCATTTGGTGCTATTATATCGCGGCAGATGGTGCCAACGCCCACCTTGCGGCTGCCACCAGCGAGTAAAGGTTTCACCCTGCCGGAGATAGAAATCCATCGTGTGGCTACCCTGAAACCAGCGGTAATAATAGTCAATTCTGCTGTCACGATAGATTTCAAATACTTTATCCTTGTCGTGGTCTTTAGGGAAGAAAGGCTCAACCTTCACCGGCGGATCAGTCCAGAGGTTTCTATCGCGTCTGGCCCGGTCAAGACCTACAACTGTGCCGTCGGCATCCCGCAAGGCGCCTCGGACATCCAGGTC
>Ga0315280_10002622_pt1 | contig 28869 bp, 33 predicted proteins | sample YL17G06_40_MG_FD_203697 | JGI IMG/M metagenome (GOLD analysis project Ga0315280, IMG submission 203697) | Sediment microbial communities from Yellowstone Lake, YNP, Wyoming, USA - YL17G06_40 | ecosystem: Environmental > Aquatic > Freshwater > Lake > Sediment | place: USA: Wyoming | collected... | reverse complement strand
GTAACTCTGATCGCTCACGATTCGCCCTAATGCCTTCACATCATCGGCTGATTAATACTGGGACAGTACCGTTAAATAGGTTCCGAAGAAACGGGTCCAGAACTCTACTCTACCTTTATCTCGCGTCCCATGCCTTTCTCTTGCTTCTTCTTGACGACGGTCTCCAGGACACCGTTCTTGTAGGTCGAGGAAGCCGTGGTGTCCTCCACCTCCGATGGGAACTCAAGTTCCTTGTAGTACTTCCTCTCAGGGTTGGTGACGTTGATCGTGAGGACCCTGTCAGAGATGAAGAGCTGTATGTCCTCTTTCTCTACGCCGGGGAGCTCAGTGATGACCTTGAACTGGTCTCCGTCGTCTATCATGTCGACGAGGGGCTCCCGTGTCTCCTGGAGGCTCAGCGGCTTCTTTCCCTCCTCGGAGGAGAGCTCCGGCTTCATGTTACCGAACTCCCTAACCACGGGCTTGCCGTCAGGCCCAATCTTGACAGAGTAGCCGTAGACGAACGGGCCGTACTCCTTTTTAACCGAACCATCAGGGAGGACCCGTTCCTGCGCCATGTCCTCGGGTATCTCGTCCTCCATCTCCTTGAAGAAGCTGGCCATCTCCTTCTCCATCTCGTCTATCATCCTCTCAAGGTCGGGGAAGAAGGGCGTACCCCTCCTCTTCCTCTTCATCCACTCATCCCAAAACGACATGGCTCCACCAGTGAAGACGTTGGGGCGGTATTCTTTTAAACGCTTCCCCGCGGCGCGAACCTATTAAGCGGGGTGCCCCATCCGTCTCCTAGGAGAACCGACTTGGCGATCCTCGCCGCCTACAACGAGATAGCCCTCAAGAGCAGGTACGTCAGGGGCAGCCTCGAGCGAACCCTCGCCGCACACATCGAGGCGAAACTCCGGAGGAACGGCTACGCGGAGGCGAGGGTCGAGAGGAAGTTCGGCAGACTCATCGTGAGAGGCGCCCCAGAGGAGGCCGCGAGCTTAGTCTCCGACGTCTTCGGAGTAGCCTTTGTCCTCCCCGCTTTGGAGACGGATTCAGGGATCGACTCCGTCGTCGGCTTAGCGACCAAGGTCGCCGAGGAGGCCATCCACGAAGAGGAATCTTTCGCGGTCAGGTCAAAGGTCGTGGGCGACATTCCGTACGGGAGCAGGGACCTCGCGGTCAAGGCCGGCGCCGCCATCCTTGAGGCGCTCAAGTGCAAGAATGTCCGCGTGAACCTCTCGAAGCCTGACGTGACAATAGGCGTAGAGGTCCGAGACGACGAGGCGTTCGTCTTCACGAAGACGATACAGGGCGTCGGAGGCGTGCCGTACGGGACGCAGGGGCACATGGTCTCTCTTTTCAGCGGCGGCATAGACAGTCCCGTGGCGACCTGGCTCATGATGAAGAGGGGCGTCGCAGTATGTCCCCTGTTCATGGATCAGACGCCATATGTGGGTGAGAGCTACCTGAGACGAGCGGGGAAGGCGCACGAGGCGCTGGGCAGGTACGCCCCCACCGGTGCCTTCGACCTGTATGTCGCCCCCATGGGCGACGTGATGGCGCACATCCTCAAGTCGAGCGAGCCCAGGTTCACCTGCATCCTCTGCAAGCGCGCCATGTACAGGATAGCCCAACGCTTCGCGGCCTACAAGAGGGCAAAGGGCATCATAACGGGGGAGAGCCTCGGCCAGGTAGCTTCCCAGACGGCGGACAACCTCTTCGTACTGAGCGATGCAGTCAACATCCCCCTATTCAGGCCGCTGATCGGGCTAGATAAGGTCGAGATCGAGGTGATAGCGAGGAGGATAGGGACCTTCGACGTCACAGCCCACAGCGTAGAAGGCTGCAAAGCCGTGCCGCAGACGCCCGCGACGAGGTCTAGGATCAGCATAATTGAGGAGCTTGAAGAGAAGCTCGAGTTAAACGAGCTCTGCGTCGACGCAGCCAAGAAGATCGAGAAGAGGCGGTTGGGCGTAGCCTAAAAATGAAATAGAAGCCCTCCACCTATTTGAGTTGAGGTGGAACAGTTGGCTATACCCGCTGATGCTCTTGCGGAGAGCACGGACATCGACTTCAAGGAGCTGGAGGAGCACTGGAATGAATACCAGCTCAGCGACGGTACGAAGCTCAAGGTGAAGCTGATCCTACGTGGCGTGAAGAGACTCAACCAGTACGAGCCGGACGGCACCCCCATCTACGTGATCAACTCCCTAAACGTCGTGAGAGCCGTCGAGATACCCCCCGAGGTCAAGGCTAAGCCGAAGAAGTCGAGCCTCCCGCCCGTGTGAGGTCTAGGCCTTGAGGCTGACGCTTATCGCCCACACGCCCAACCCCGAGGCGATGATAGCGGCAGCCATGCTCACAACCACAAGTGGCGTGAAACCCTCGACAATCTACGAGAGGCTTTTGGCGAACCCCGAGAAGGTCGGGGATGTCATTTCCCGTTTAGAGGTTCAGCATGGCAGCATCCTCGAGCACAACAGGCTGGTCTGGTTGCTTGAGGCCGAGGAGCAGCTAGTGCTTGACACACTGCTGAAAACAAAGTTTTTCAATTTCACAAGGCTCGGGGACGATGAGTGGCTGATGAGCGCCAACCTACGGGCCGTCTTAGAATATTCGGAGGAATGCGAGGGCGAGCTAGGCGATTCCCTGCGCGACTCCATGATCACCGTCACGCCAAACGTTTGCCACTTCGCGGGGAGGAGGAAAACATGAAGGTCAGATTACTCTCGCACCTATCCTCAAAGAATATTTTCTCCCATCTCCCTCCAGTGAATGTATCTAAGAAGGAGCTGCTTAGCCACCTATCATTCACTTTTGCATTAGAAGGGATCAGCCGGGCGTGCAGTCACCAACTCGTGAGGCACCGCGTCGCCTCTTTCTCACAGCAGAGCCAGAGGTACATCCAGGTCAGAAGATTGAAGAATCACGTGATAATCCCCCCGAGCGTTGCCGTAAAGTCGCCTAAGGTCTTCGACTCCCTCATCGACGAAGCGAGCGACACTTATCAGGCGCTTGTCGACGTAGGCATACCTAGGGAGGACGCCCGCTTCGTCCTGCCGAACGCGACGGAGACGAACCTCCTCATGACAATGGACGGGAGGGCTCTCATGCATTTCTTCGGCCTCCGCTGCTGTATCAGGGCCCAGTGGGAGGTAAAGGAGCTGTCAGACGAGATGCTGCGTCAGGTAAGGGAGGTGGAGCCTGAATTCTTCTCCGGTGCGGGCCCTTATTGTTTCCAGCTTGACCGCTGCCCTGAGGGGCGTTTCACCTGTGGGCGCATGGGTGTAGTGATAGAGAAGTACAGGGTTTAGCTCAGAGGAAGGATTATTTCGGGTCTGAGCATCCGCGCCCTGATTTGGGTTGTCCCGTCGACGCAGGCGAGTTTTCCTTGAAAGGAGCGTAGCAGGTTGAAGACTTCTCCATCCATTGGGCGGGGTCCGAAGCCCTCCGTCAGTATCAGTGTCATACCCAGAGCCTCGTTCCCGGTGATGCCGAACCCAAGCTCGTATCCGAGGAGGGCGGTGAGGTCCTTCTCGTCGACTCCTCCGACGATGACAGCCTTTGCCCCGACTTCGCGGGCCCTCCTCAGTGCCTCAAGGGTGACTGCGGAGCCTCCGACGACGATCTTGTCTCTGTGCTCTCCCTCGATGGCTGCCTCCATTAGCGCCTCATCCGGCTTCTCCACGGCAAGTACGATCTCTCCATGTGTCTCCCCTCCGACGCCGAAGACACCTTCCACGGATTTAGCCTCCGTCTCGACCACTGCGCCCTCCTCAGGGATGACTTCGACTATCTCTCCCGGGATGTGGGCTTTTACCTCGATTGCGATGGGGGCTCCACGTATGAGGAGCTGACCTGATGTGGGTAAAAACGCCTCTATGGAGCCGTCGATGGATGCTCTGCAGACCTTCGTCCGGCCGAGGAAGCTTCGGCGTAAGGCGATCACGTCGTCCTTCTTTACCTCATCACCGACCTTCTTCAGCAAGTAGGGCTTGACGTTGGTGGCGTCAACTCCCAGCTTTAGGTCGAGCCGGATCCCTTGGACATAGGGGTTCCGGACCTTTCCCTTCGCCACCAGGGTAGTGGGGGAAACCCGCTCACCCTTCTTTACGAACACCTCGCCGGCCGCAGGAAGCATCCGCTTCTTCCTGATTACAGCCTGTGTAACTCTGCCCATGATCAGGCACCTCCCTTACCCGCAGCTAAGGCCAGTAGCCACTTCCGCTGTTGGTCTCGTTTCGGAGGTGGTAAGGGTCTACCCCTAGCGTCTATTATCAATCCGAGGGAACCACCGGTCACGACAGACTTCACGGTCTTCCCCCTCCCTCGGCCGAGATCCAGCCTTCCTGATGGTGTAGCCTCCAATTCTGCCATCTCCCCCGCTTTAAGAGAGATTGCCTTGATTTCTCCGGATGGGATAGTTTCGTTTGTCGGGGGTCCAATGTTTCTTTTCAGTCTTATCGTGATGGCTCCGTCTGAATCTGTTTTACCTCTGGGACAGACGAAGGTTCCAATGGACTTGAGGATCCTTTCGCTCAGCAGCCTAACTGCTGCGTCTTTGTTGTAGTCGAGGAGGATACCAGCGTGGGGGACGAGTAACTCCGGATCGTACATGACTTGTGTGAGACCAACCGGCTCCAGAGCATCCAGCAGGATCAGCGCCGATGCCTCTTCTAGTCCTTCGAACGCTTTTCCCCGGGCGACTATTGCTTGGGTCTTCGCCATGTTTACGTGGGTTTCCTCGAGGCTCTGGCTGAAGGTGTCGGCAATGGTCCTCTTGATCACGATGCCCTTGAGGCGGCTCGCGATGCGTTTATGGAGTTCCACGCTGAGCTTGATCGCCTCCCTAGCGGCGGCGTCCCGGACTGCCCCCTCCTCCGGCGTCAGCCTCTCGGGCTGAAGCGCCATCAGGTTGGCTGCGATGTTCCGGACCTCCTTCTCGTTGAGCTCGTATGGCAGCCATCTAGAGACAGCGTCTACGCCCGCGATCTTGATGACGTTGAGGATTCCGTAGGTGAGACCTACCTCCGCGTTAAGTGACCTGTTGAAGACGCCGTTGTAGACCGAGTAGATGTCGGTGGTGGCGCTCCCCACGTCTACGGCCAGCAGGTTAATGCCTCTGCTCTCGGCGTAAGCGTAGAGGGCCTTCCCGATGGCGGCTTGTGAGGGGAGTATCTGTCCCTTGACCATGTGGGCGAGTTTATCGTAGCCGGGGGCGTGGACGATGACATGCTCCATGTATGAGTCGTAGATCGCCTCCTTGGCTGGCCCCAGGTTCTCCCTGTCGATATCTGGGCGTACGTTGGCGACCGCCCGAGTCGCGTATCTGTCCTCCCTGAGGGTCTCAGAGACCTGCTTTCGGGCCTCCACATTCCCAGCGAATATGACCGGCAGCTTGTATCCTTCCCCGAACCTCGGCCTTACGTCGGATTTAGCTATGAGCGTGGCGAGTTCGAGAACCTGGCTGACAGCCCCTCCGTCGGTTCCCCCGGCGAGGAGGAAGATGTCTGGGCGGTTGCTCCTCATCGCCTCGACGAGGATGTAGCTGGGGCGTTCGTCATCCTTTGAGAAGGCATCGAGGAGGTGGGCTCCGGCGCCGAGGGCGGCCCTCTCGGCACTCTCCTTGCTTATCATGCCTATGACACCTGCCACGACCATATAGAGACCGCCCGCGTCCCCGCTTGAGCAGAGGAGCTTAACCTTCGGTCCCTCATCTCCCCAGAGGCTCTCTCCCGACTCTTCTTCGAGGCGCTCAACCGTAGCCTCGATGCCTTTGGTGACATCGAGTTTAGGTAGCTCCACGGTGGTGGGCGCCTCGGCTACGCCTTCTAAAATGAAGCTCCCCTCCTTGGCTCGGAGTAGTATGGCCTTGGTTTTGGCTGCTCCTATCTCCGCGATGATCATCTTGTCCCCTTCTTTCTCCCCCATTGATCTCCCCTAAGCTTTGTTGTATGCGACAGTTTTTATATTTGTATCGTTTTAATATTAAAATGACGTTTTAATGGTGACCAGGGTATGAGTGACTCAGGATCCTTCAAACTCCTCAAAGTCATAGATAAGGAGACCTTCACCCTCTTAGAGGACAGAACCCGGAGGAACATCCTCCAACTTCTCCGCGAGGAGGAGCTCACAGTCAAGGAGATCGCCAAACGGCTCGAGATGACGCCTCAGAACATTTACCACCACCTCAAACGGATGGCTGACGCCGGGCTCGTCTCGGAGATCAAGGAGAAGTGGTCAGGCCACCTCATCGAGAGCTATTACACAGCGACCGCTGACACATACGTCTATCACGAGGATGAGATCCCCAGCAGCGACATCCACGAGTACATTGAGATACTCAACGGCCTCAAAGAGCTCGGCGGAGGCGTCGAGGTCACTGAGAAGAATGCCGAGATGCTCGCGGAGCTCAGCAAAAGAAGAGAGAAACTTCTCAATACCTCAGGAACCTCGAATGGTATCTGCGGAGCCTGCAGCTTCTCGGGCTACTTCATGAAGCTCGGTCCTATGAACCCGATGCTCGTAGGACGCGTCCTGCAGCTCAATAGCGTCATCTCCATGAGCGACGAAGAGTTCGAGGAGACGCTGAGGATCACGAGGGAGCTCAGGAAATTCCTGATCTCGATCAGAACTATTGAGAAGCGCTAAGCTGGGTTCAACCTAATAACTCGAGGGAGCCTGAATGGCTCATCTTCGTGTTTCAATGGGCGTCCGGATAATGAGCCATAGGACTTGGGTGAGAGTAGGATGGCGGAATCAAAGGTGAAGAAGCGTTAGATGATCGCTATGATTAAAGCTATGAAACCTAGGGAGCAGCCATAGTGTGGGCTCAAATTGGAGAAGCGTTCCTGAAAAAAGAGATGCTAGTCGCACGGCTCAGGGTCACGTTCAAGAGAGCCGGCGCAGCAGTGGATGCTGCCACTGTTCCTCGGACGGACCAGGCTCGAGCACTCGATCTCGACCACTTCGACGCCGATGCTCTCAAGCCACTTCGTCGCCTTAGGGTTGCCTGCGGGGACCAGCACCTTCATCGGTTCTAGGACCACGCCGGCGTCTGGGCCTTTCCTAAAGCCACGGGTGTCGATGCTGACGAGGTCGTCTGGAGGCGATATGAAGTTCCACTTCATCTCCCTCTTCATCCAGTCTACGAGGTACGAGTCGTAGTAGCTTGGGTCTCCGACACTGGTGTGGCGGTCGATCATGCTGTAATGGATCGTCCCCTTCCTGGTACCGTAGCCCGGGCCGAGCCTTATGTCGACCTCAGGGTCCTGAAGCTTGACTATATTGGCGTATTGCTCGTGCCCTGAATCGTTGGCTCGTGTAATCTTTGGGTCAGGCGTGTTGCTGCGTGGGTAGTGGACCTCTATGAGGAGATGCTTCTCATCAAGCCAGCCACATGGGCCACCCTCGACCATGCCATTGCCCACTATCATGCCGACTACGGGGCAGCCTATCTCGGCGAGGGTCTGGTAGGTCGGAATCTCTTCGCCCTTCCTGATCCAGTCGTACATCCTCAGGATGACCTGGCCGTAGACTGTGGCGTGGCAGACATCGTCGGTGTAGATGCTCTTCACCTGATATGGCGGGTCATAGGGGTCAGGTTTCCTGATGATTACCCTGACGCCCTCGTCCTTGTATGCTTTAACCATGTTCTCGTGGTGCTCGACAAGCTCGTTGAGGTCCGGCTTGGAGGTCATCCGCCAGGCGGCCAGGCTCGCCTCGTGGGGCGGCCAAGGCGTCTTCCTGCCCACGGTGAGGAACTCCTTGCCTGGGCGGTGTAGGAGCACAGTCCTAAGCTTCCCTACCGTCGTGTTTGCCTTCCACCTACCGCCCCAGAGCTTCGGCATTTCCTCCTCAAACTCCGAGAGGACCTGTGGGTGGAGCCTATGGTAGATATCGTGGAGCTCCTGAGCCGCATCCTTCTTCGACATAATTATCGAATTAGAGTTGGACCTTGGGCTTAAAACATCTGCCCCGAAGATTAGTTTGGCTCGAAAAGGGCGATGTTAGGTGATTCTAGGACCTTACTAAGTATTTACCTAGCTCCCAGCGCCTCTCCTCCTCGGTTCCCTTCGCTCTAGCGTCGAGGAAGTCCCTGTACTCCCTTCTCTTGACGTCGAGGAAGATGCCTACCATCTCCCTGCCGAGGACACCTTGGACGAAGCCGTCGCCCTCCAGGTGGTTGAGCGACTCCTCAAGTGAGGTTGGCAGCTGGGTTATGCCTAGCTCCCTCCGCCTGCTTCCCGTCATCTCATCGACATTCTCGGTCGTCGGCGGGATAGGCTCGATCTTCCTCTTAACGCCGTCGAGACCGGCGGCGAGTAGGAGGGCCTCTGCTATGTAGATGTTCGCGGAGCAGTCCGGGGCACGGTACTCGACCCTCGCGCCCTTCTCGTAGCCTGGTATCCTGACGAGGGCGGTCCTGTTGCCGACGCCCCAGGACTTGTAAACGGGTGCCTCGTGGCCCGGGACGAGCCGCTTGTACGAGTTCGTCAGGGGGTTTAGGAAGGCTGAGACGGCGTCCACATGCTCAAAGATGCCGCCGACGAAGTGGAGTAGGAGATCGCTGATCCCCTTCTCAGGGTCGGCGAAGGCGTTCTCCCCCTTCTTCGTCAGGTACTGATGGATATGCATGCCGCTCCCCGGTTGCTCAGGGAATGGCTTCGGCATGAATGTGCAGACGACGTCGTCCATGGCAGCCTCCGCCTTGGCGACGAGCTTCGCTGTCTGGACATAGTCAGCCGCCTTGAGGGCGCCCATGGCTTGGAGCTCTATCTCCTGCTGCCCCTCACCCCCCTCGTGGTGGATAGTCTTGAGCTCGACACCCATATCGGCCAGGTCGTCCGTGATTATCCTCCTCAGGTACGCTAACTTGTCATAGGGCGAGGTGTCCATGTAGAATCCCCTGTCCATCGGGTTGCACTCCTCATCAACGAAGTACCACTCGAGTTCTGGCCGGGTCTTGTACTCGTATCCGAGCTTCTTCGCCCCGGCGATCATCTTCTTCAGGACGCTCCTCGGGCAGGCGATATGTGGTATATCGCTGTTATCCCACATGTCGCAGATGAACCTCCCCACCCTCGGCTCCCACGGGAGGATTGCGAACGTGTCGAAGTCCGGGTGGACCTTCATGTCACTTTGCTCAGTCCTGAGGAACTTGAGTGAGGATCCGTCGACACCGGTCCCTTCGCACATCTCATCCCAGATCTTCACAGGAAACTCGACGACCTTCAGGTCGCCGAAGATGGTAGTGAACTGGAACTGGATATAGTCCACAGCCTCGTCGAGAGTGGGTTTCTTATCCTCCATGGCTCAACCACCACGAACTTTCGAAGGAATCTATCCCTCCAACATTTATAATACTATACTACAAGCCTCAATCCACGGGCATAAAAACAGGGGAGGGGTCAACTATCCGAGTTGAAATATGCCGCCTACGGTGAAAAAAATCTCAAGGAACCCGTCTTTACGAAACCGATCCGGACCCAAAATGTCTTTTTTACACGAGCGATCCGATGAAACGATATTTCCTGCAACTCGGACCCATCCTGGAAAAAAAATTCCTGTTATCCTGTGTAGCATAGGATAAGGCGGGTCCAGTCACACTCATTACCTTGACAGCTCAATCCATACAGCGTATACCTCCCTCCGCAACGCATGAACAGTTTAAATGCGATGGGCCAAGTAGGTTGGCTGATACGACTTGGAGGAGCGGGTGCTGGGCAGAACCGGTCTAAGGGTCAATGCCGTAGGCTTCGGAGGCATCCCGATTCAGCGCGTCTCGGAGGAGGAGGCCGTCAGGGTCGTCAGGCGATGCTACGAGCTGGGCATCAACTACTTCGACACAGCGAGGGGCTACACAAACAGCGAGGAGCGGATCGGGAAAGCCCTTCAGGGCGTCAGGGATGAGGTCATCCTCGCCACGAAGAGCCACGCTAGGACGAAGAAGGAGCTCCTCGAGAACCTGGAGATGAGCCTCGCGAATCTCCGCACCGATCACATCGACGTCTACCAGCTCCACAACGTCTCCTCCGAGGAGGCTTGGGAGAAGATCACCTCGCCGGGCGGCGCCATTGAGGGCCTCTACGAGGCGAGGGACGCCGGTAGGGCGAAGCACATTGGGGTCACGAGCCACAGCCCAGAGCTCCTCACCAGAATAGTCGAGGAAGAGATATTCGAGACAGCTATGATCCCATTCAACTACCTCGCAACGGAGCCGGAGGAAAGGCTCCTGCCTCTATGCAAGAAGAAAGGCGTGGGCACAGTCATCATGAAGCCCTTCGGAGGGGGCGCTTTCAGCGACGCCAATACGGCACTTAAGTATGTGCTTGCTAACGAGGCGGTCGACATAGTCATCCCCGGTATGATGTCGGAGGCCGAGGTCGAGGAGAACGTCCGAGTCAGCGGGGTAGACCTGGCGTTGACCGACCTGGAGCTCAAGGTGATCGAGGGCGACAGGGTGCGGCTGGGCAACCAGTTCTGCAGGAGCTGCGACTACTGTCAGCCCTGCCCCCAGGGGATACCAATCTCCTTTGTCCTCAGGGCCGAAGTAGGGATGCTCAGGAGAATGGGGTGGACCGGAGGAGTCGTAAAGCAGACGCTGGAGGCCGAGCCGAAGGTCGCGACGTGCCTCAAGTGCGGCGTCTGCGAGAGCCGTTGCCCTTACAAGCTGCCCATCAGAGAGCTCCTACCCCAGAAGATGGCTTCGCTTATGAAGAGGCTCGACGGGAAAAGCATCCCTTAATCCTCTCGACACAGCCCTGTACACTAATCTTTTTTATCTCTACTGTCGTCCGGTAATTTAGTGGTTGTTTTGTCCTCAAACGAGCAGCAAAGGATGCTGGAGGAGCTGAGGAAGATTAGGGAGCTGCTTGAGCCAAAGCCGGCTCCGCCTCCTCCTCCCGCGATGAAAAAGACGTTTGGCCAGGAGTTCATGGATTTCCTAAACAAGTACGGCGTAATCGGCCTCGCCGTCGCCTTCATCATAGGCGGAGCCGCAGGCACACTTATCAGCGCGATGGTCAACGACCTGCTGATGCCCCTCATAAACCCTCTCCTTCAGGGAGGAGAATGGCAGAAGGCAGAGCTGGTCCTGGGCCCCATCCGTCTTCTCGTAGGCCACTTCGTCGGCGCCCTCATCAACTTCATCATCATCGCCATCGTCGTCTTCGTGCTGATGAAGCAGCTCTCAAAGACAGGGCTGAAGTAGCCGAAGGGAAGACAATAAAAAGGGAATCCACCCTTTATTTTTCATATGAGTATTAGGAAGGTTTTCAAGGAGTCCGAGCTAGCCGATAAGGAAGTCGCCGAGCTTACATCAGGCCTCGTCCAATTCAACTCTGCCCACCCCGAGGGGCGCACAGACGAGTGCGTCGCCTACATCAAGGAGTACATGGACCTCCACGGCATCAAGAACGAGATCCACGCGAAGGAGCCCAAGAAGCCGAACCTCGTCGCGAGACTAGACGGCGAGTCAAAGAGGACTGTCCTCTGGGTAGGCCACCTCGACGTGGTCCCGGAGGGGAAGCCGGAAAACTGGACCTACCCACCCTACAGTGGCAAGATAAGAGACGGCAAGGTCCACGGACGCGGCTCAAGCGACATGAAGGGGTCATGCGCCGCTGCGATGGTCGCCGCCCGCATCTTGAGCCAGCTTAACAGGGCGCTGCCTAACACGGTTGAGTTCTGGTTCACCTGCGACGAGGAGATCGGCGGAGGCGTGGGGGCCAGATGGCTCGCGGAGACGAGCAGGTTCAGAGGCGACGTCTGCGTCATAGGGGACGGCAACGGCGGGGGCAGGGCGAACCCGAGCATCGACCTCGGCTGCAAGGGGGGCGCACAGACCCGCCTGACAGCGAAGGGAAAGACTGCCCACGGGAGCCAGCCGTACTTAGGTGACAACGCCATCGAGAAGCTCATCAAGGCGATCCCATGGGTCTACAAGATCGGAAACTACAGGCTCGACATCGCCACAGAGCTGGAGAAGCCGATAAGGAGCAGCATCAAGTTTTACAAGGAATCACAGCCAATGACACCGAACCAGCTCAAGGCGATGAAGAGGAGTTACTTCTACCCAACCGTGACCTGCAATATCATCAATGGAGGCGTCAAGATCAACGTCGTCCCTGACTACGCGGAGGCGGAGTTCGACATCAGGCTGACACCTAGCGCCAAGATCGCACCGGTCAGGAGCCAGATAGAGAAGCTCGTGAAGGAGGCAGCGATACCCGGGGTCGAGGTCGCCCCCGGACGCGAGAGCCACGCCCGGGGCACAGGGGCGTCCGCTCAGACGGCGGGCTACTACGAGTCGCCCGACTCGCCGTTCGCTAAGCAGCTCGCGGTGACGATAAAGAAGGTAACTGGGAAGAGGCCAAGCTTCAAGATACTTACTGGCGGCACGGACGGCATAAGCACGAGCAAGATCGCGGGTATACCCAGCCTCGGCTACGGGACCAGCCTAACAGGGCAGGCCCACGAGCCAGATGAGTACATCACCGTCGAGAACCTCGTACTAGGCGTCAAGGTCTACGCCGCATTCCCACTCGTCTATAAACTTTAATCCCTTTTTTTCCAATTTAATCAGGAGAGATTTCTCGGCTTCGCGACTATCTCCCTGATCTCGATTTCATGGAACTTCCGTGGGTAAGCCGGCTTGACCACGATGCAGGTGTCGGCTCCTTCGCTTGTGCCGCCTATCGCCATCACCTCCCTATCCATGGGTATCAGGCCGGCGTCCGCTGCCATCAGTGAGACCTCGACCGCCACCTTCATCCCCTGCCCGAACCTGTAGAGAGTGTCGCGGACTAACTCCTCTATTGACTTTCCCCCGCTTTTTTCGGTGAAGGAGCTCGCGACACCGTCTCCGAGGGTATGGGTGCCCGTGAAGACCCTAATCCCCTTCGACTGGAGTCTCTTCCGCTCCTCGTCCGTCATGCACCAGTCGTTCTCCCTATAGCCTTCTGCTATGGTGACTGCGATGACATTAGCCTTCTCGCCAAAGGCTTCCTTCGCCTTCAGGGCTGTGCCGCCGTGGGTGCTGGCGACCACGAAGTCCTTTATGCCCAACTCCTTCGCCCTTAGTTTTGCCTCGGCTAGGAGCTTATCCGTGTTCCCCGCCCCGGTCTCCTCGAAGTAGATGATCTTCTTCTCCAAACCACTCGACCTCAACGGATCAGGGTCCTTAAAATTGATAAGCGTATCCGGTTTGGCGCGGCCGGCAGGATTCGAACCCGCGACCATGGGCTCTCTCCTAGAAACCTATCCGAAGGCCCACGCTCTATCCAGGCTAAGCCACGGCCGCCCGTTGAGGACAAGAAGCCCTAGGCTAGTTAAATTTTACTTCGATGCCCATGTAGTGAACCTAAAATATGTCGAGCCTCAACCTAAAGGCGGAAACACCCCGCTCCGTCGATGAGGGTAAATGTTTTGGTGCCGGTCGTTGAGGGGCAGAGGATAGCCAAAAGCGTCGAGCTGTCGGTCTTCGTCCACGCAACCGAGAGCGAGGAGAAGGTGAAAACAGCGGTGAAGAAACTGCTCCCCCCGACACTCGACGACGTTATACTCGACTCAGCCAGGCTCACCGGCCATTACGATGATCCGATAACGGTGCTGACTCTCAATATCCAGAGGAGGAAGGAGGCGACGGAGTTCTTGGACAGCCTCTACACGAAGCTCTCCAGCCTCGACAAGGAGAGGCTCACATCCGAGGCCGAGAGCAGGATAGACTCCTCAGGGAACCTCTACATCCGCCTCGACAAGCAGAGGGCTTACACCGGTGGCGCGGTGATGCAGGAGAACGACCCAATTAGGGTGAAGGTGAAGCTCCAAGTGCCCCACGGCGAAGACCCCGCGAAGGCGCTACTGCGGCACCTTAGGGAGTTGTCAGAAACCGAAGCTGGGGAATCCAAGCCATGAGGGAGTTCACCGATCTGAGGGTAAGGAAGCCCGCCGAACCCGCGGAGTTTGAGAGGATGATCCTCACGGCGAAGGAGATGGGTTACAGGCACCTCGGCGTAGTGTACGACGACGATCACGTGGCTTATGAGAACTCGCTCGGTATGGACATCATCAGCCGCGTCGAGCTCTCCCCCACGAGCCCAGGCGAGCTTCTCTCATCGTTGAGGAGGATCAGAAATAGGTTTGAGGTCGTCGCCGTATATTGCTCCAGTAAGGCGGTGGCGAGGCAGGCGGCGAAGGACCACAGGGTTGACATCCTGATGTTTCCGGGCGACCTCTCCGAGAGAAAGGCCGTCGGGCTCGACGAGCAGGAGGCGACGCTCGCCGCCGGAATGGGCTGCTCATTCGAGATCAGCGCCGTCGAATTGATCCGCGCCGGCTCGACGAGGATGGCGAAGCTGCTGACGCGGCTGAAGAAGGAGACCGCGGCAGCCCGTAGACACGACATACCGATAATAGTGTCGAGTGGGGCGGCTGTCGCCCTAGAACTGCGCGAGCCCAGGGCCCTCTCCGCTATCCTCGACCTCCTCGATGTCGAGGAGGAGTCGGCCCTCGACATGATCTCGATGAACCCGCTGGGAATAGTGGAGAGGAACCGGCGAAAACTGAAGCCAGGCCGTACCGGATCCAGGGTGAGGAGGCTCTAGTATGCCTGTTAGGGGAGTACGAAGGAGGTATATAGGGTTCAGGGTCGACGCCGACGCGAAACTCACTGAAGAGGAGATCTTCGATGCCATAAACAGCAAAGCATTGGAGCTTTATGGCGTGAAGGGTGCATCCACTGCATCTCTGTCCATGATCAGTTATAATGGGGATGAGGGTAGAGGCATTATCCGCTGCAGTCACGACTCCCTGAGGAGGACGAGGACCGCTTTGGCGATGATCTCCATCATATCGGGTTCATCAGCAGCCATCAGAGTGGACAGAGTCTCAGGTACGATCAAGAGTCTAAGACTAAAAAACTGCTGAACAGGAGCCGAGTGGCGTCGACAAACGCCCTCGCGTCTAGGCGAGAAAGGTTTATTGTAAATAGTAGAGAAGTATTTTTATTCATCCTAATGATTGAAGAGGTGGAATCGAGCGCACTGGAGGCTGAAGCATAGCCCTTTTGCGCCGGATGAGGGATGAGGACCTGAATGATAGTGCCTGTGAGATGCTTCTCATGCGGGAAGGTCGTAGGGGACAAGTACGAGAGCTTCAAGAAGCGGGTCGAGGCCGGCGAGGAGCCCGGGAAGGTCTTGGACGACCTCGGCGTCACAAGGTACTGCTGCAGGCGGATGATCCTCTCCCACGTTGAGGTCATAGACGAAGTGATCAAGTTCCACGAGGGAAAAGAGAACCTAGATCTTAAGGGTGGGAAATAGTTGGAAGTTGAGGTAAACGAGAATCTGCTGCTGCCGCAGGAGGTGCTCCTCTCGGCGGGCGTCCACATAGGGACCCGAGTCAAGACGAAGGACATGGAGCCATTCATCTACAAGGTACGCCCCGACGGCCTGTACGTCTTGGACATGGAGCAGATGAACGAGAGGATAAAGATCGCCGCAAAGTTCCTTTCGAGGATGGATCTGAGGAAGCTTGTAGTGGCCTCAAGCAAGAGGTACGGTAAGACCCCCGTCGATAAGTTCTGCGAGGTCATCGGCTGCATGCCCATGACGGGCAGGTTCACCTCAGGGACCTTCACAAACCCCATCTACTCTGGCTTCTTCGAGCCCGTTGCGGTGATCGTGACCGACTCGCTGGCGGATAACCAGATCGTGGAGGAGGCGAGCCAGATCGGCGTCCCCGTGATAGCCCTCTGCAGCACCGACAACACGAAGTCGAACATCGACATCGTCATACCGATGAACAACAAGGGGCGGAGGAGTCTGGCGATAGCCTTCTGGCTGATAGCCCGCGAGATCCTGAGGGAGAGGAACGAGCTGCCCGCCAGCGGCGAGATGACACAGACCATCGACAACTTCGAGACAGGCCAGTAGGAGACCAGGCATGAGCGTCAGACGCCCGTGTGTGGCAGGGATGTTCTACCCCGCCGATCCGAGGCGCCTGAGACAAGAGATTGAAACGTGTTTTAAGCACGAGCTAGGTCCGGGAAAGCTTCCCGGCAAGCCGGAGAGGCCGAGGAGCATAACCGCCATAGTCTGCCCCCATGCAGGCTACATGTACTCCGGCCCGGTAGCCGCCCATGGCTACCTCAGCCTCTCAGAGGAGGAGAAGGCTGAAACCTTCATAGTCATAGGGCCGAATCATACGGGCTACGGGACACCCATATCTATGATGGGGCAGGGCTCCTGGGAGACGCCCCTCGGGAGGGTCGATGTTGACTCAGAGCTGGCTCAGCTCATATTCAAGGCCTCGGACGTCATCGACCTAGACGAGACCGCGCACATCAGGGAGCACTCAATCGAGGTTCAGCTCCCCTTCCTCCAGTACCTCTACGGCTCTGACCTCAAGATCATCCCGATATGCATGGGGTTCCAGGACTTGGAGACGAGCAGGGAGGTCGGCAGGGTCCTGGCCACGTCTGTTAAGGGGCGGAGCGTCGTCATAATCGCCTCCACAGACCTCAACCACCAGGAGCCCCAGGAGTCGACGAACAGGAAAGACGGGTTCGTGCTCGAAGCGATAAGGGGAATGGACGAGGAGGCACTCCAGGACGTCGTACACAAGCACAGGATAAGCATGTGCGGATACGGCCCCGTCTCGGTGGCCATAGTCGCCTCGAAGCTCCTAGGGGCGGACAGAGCGGAAGTATTATCACACCATACAAGTGGGGATATTACGGGTGACCTCGACGCCGTCGTCGGATACGCCTCCGCGAGGATCACCCGAACGGTGCATTGAATGGCCGTCGAAGCGACCGCCCCGGGAAAGATGATCCTCTTCGGGGAGCACAGCGTCGTCTACAAGGGACCTGCCGTAGTCCTCGCCATAGACCGGAGGGCCAAGGTAGTCGCCGACAAGCGGGACGATAAAAGGATATACATAGACGCCGAGGACCTCGGCTTCTCTGGCTACTTCGAAGAAGACATCTATTACCCCGTCACTGGCAAGGCCTGGAGGGGGAGGAACCTCGCCGCACTTAACATAGCGGCGAAGAAGACCATGGGGCACCTCGGCGTCGACTCAGGCCTCAGCCTCATGGTCAGGAGCATGATACCCATAGCCGTCGGCCTGGGCTCCTCAGCAGCCGTCTGCGTCGCCACCGTCGCCGCCGTCTCCGAACTCTTCGAGGGCGGACTCACGAGGGAGAAGGTCTCGGAACTCTCCTTCGAGGGGGAGAAGGTGATCCACGGGATGCCTAGCGGCGTCGACAACAACGTCGCAACCTTCGGTGGAGTGATGAGGTACGAGAGGGGCGCAGGCTTCGAGAGGTTCAAGCTCGAGGAAGTGCCCCACTTCGTCATCGGCAACACGAGGAGGAAGAGGTCGACGAGGATGATGGTCGAGGGCGTTAAGGAGCTCAGGGACAGGAACCCCTCAGTCGTCGACGCCATAATGGACGCGATAAGCGCCGTCTCAAAGGATGGATTCGACGCCCTCATGAAGGATGACGGTCCCAGGACGGGGGAGCTCATGAACATCAACCACGGTCTCCTCTCGGCATTGGGCGTATCGACGTCCGAGCTCGATACCTTGGTCTACGCGACGAGGAGGGAGGGGGCTCTCGGCGCCAAGCTGACTGGTGCGGGGGGAGGCGGCTGCATGATAGCCCTCGCCGAGGAGACCTGCCTAGGCGTTGTCGAGAAGGCGATTAGGAGACACAGAGGCCAGTCGATAAGGGTCGACCCGACCGACGAAGGGGTCGTTGTTAGGAGGCTCTGAGATGCTAAACGTGCTCAAACTCGGCGGCTCCGTGATCACATTCAAGGATCGAGTGATGACGCAGAACGAAGAGGCTATAAGAAGACTCTCTGGGGAGATCGCGGCGGCGGGCTCCCGTCGCCTCGTCGTCGTCCACGGCGGCGGCTCCTACGGTCACCCCCTTGCGAAGGAGCACGGCATCGCCGATGGCTTCAAGTCGGCTGGACAGCTTGTAGGCTTCTCGAGGACGCGCCAGGCGATGGTCGCCCTAAACAGCATAGTCGTGGCCGCCCTCTTAGACGAGGGTGTGCCGGCGGTCTCCGTCTCTCCCTCCTCATTCATCTCGACCCAGGACGGCAGGTTGCAGGAGTTAGACCTAGGCCTCGTGAAGAGGTACCTGGACTCCGGAACAGTGCCCGTGATGTACGGGGACGCCGTACTCGACTCCACCCTTGGATTCACCATCCTATCGGGGGACCAGCTCGCCGTCAGACTCGCGACGGACCTCGGCGCCGCGAAGCTGATATTCGGTGTCGACGTCGACGGGGTCTACACCGCAAACCCCAAAATGGCGAAGGGGGCTAGACTGATCGAGAGGCTTTCCCTGAGCCAGGTCAAGGGCATAATCAGGATAGGCGAGGCCGTATCGACGGATGTCACGGGCGGCATGCTGGGCAAGATAAACGAGGCGCAGGCCGCCGTAGAGGCCGGAGTGAGCGTCCAGATCGTCAACGCCCTCGAGCCTGGCAGAACGCTACGGGTGCTGAGGGGAGAGCCAGTCGTCAGGACGATCCTAACGAGGTGAGTGGATGACGAAGATAGAGACTAGGAAGCAGAGACACATCAGCGTCTCACTGAAAAACAACGTCCAGTCGGACGTCGGCACGGGTCTCGGCGACGTTAGGCTCATCCACCGCTCCATTCCTGAGGTGAACCTGAGCGAGATAAGCACGGAGACGATGTTATTCGGTAAAAGGCTCAAGGCACCCCTCATAATCTCAGCCCTTACCGGCGGCACGGCAGAGGCGAGGCGTATCAACTCGACACTCGCGGACGCTGCCGAGGTCTTTGGCATAGGACTTGGCGTTGGAAGTCAGAGGATCGCCGTCGAGCAGGAGGAGAAGGAGGGCTCATTCAGGGTTGTCAGGGAGAGAGCTCCTGATGCGCTCGTCATTGGGAACCTGGGCTGCCCTCAGCTCAGCCTAGGCTGGGGCGTAGCCGAGGCGAAGCGGTGCGTGGAGATGATCGCCGCCGACGCCCTCGCCATCCACATGAACCCGCTGCAGGAGGCGGTCCAGTTAGAGGGTGAGACGAACTACCATGGCATCCTCGACAAGGTCATGGAGATCACAAGAAGCCTAGATGTGCCTGTCGTGATGAAGGAGACTGGCTGCGGCGTAGCCCGCGAGGACGCGGTCAGGCTAGAGGAGGCCGGCGTAGCAGGCATCGAGGTGAGTGGACTCGGCGGCACGAGCTGGGCCGCCGTGGAGCACTTCATCGCCAAGGAGTCCGGGAAGAAAGAGCAGGAGACCCTGGGAAAGGCTCTGTGGAACTGGGGGATACCTACCGCGGTGAGCGTGGTCGAGGTGAGGAGGTCGACTGGTCTCAAGGTGGTCGCCTCAGGCGGGATAAGAACAGGCACCGACATGGCGAAGGCGATAGCCCTTGGCGCCGACGCCGTCGGCATAGCGAAGCCCTTCCTAGACAAGGCGGTAGAGGGCAGTGACGCCCTGAGGGAGCACATCGAGGGTATTCTGAGGGAGTTCAGGGTCGTCATGTTCCTGGTAGGCGCCAAGGACATCGAGGAGCTCAGGAGGGTGCCGCTCGTCATCCTTGGCGATACCGCTGAATGGCTCAGGGCGAGGGGCTTCGAGACAGAGGAGTACGCCAGACGGCACTGACACCCCGTAAAGTTTTATTATATATCCAACCCGCTACTCAAGCGACCGTGGTCGCGACATGCCTTCACGCGAACTTGTAAAGGATAAGCTCACGTCCAACGCCGTTAGGGTGGACGCTTACATCGACTCCGTCCTGAAGCCGAGGAGGCCGGAGACGCTCTACGAGGCTTCGAGGCACCTGATATCCGCAGGCGGCAAGAGGCTGAGGCCTTTCCTCGTCGTCAAGTCCTGCGAGGCCGTCGGTGGGGAAGCCGAGGAAGCACTGCCCTTCGCCGCGGCGCTCGAGATCCTCCACAACTTCACGTTGGTCCACGACGACGTGATGGACAACGACGAGCTCAGGAGGGGGGCGCCGACCGTCCACACGAAGTGGGGTGTGCCTATCGCTATAGCCGCGGGGGACCTCCTCTTCGCTAAGGTCTACGAGATCATGGCGGCCCAGAAGTTGTCCTCATGGAGGCTGAGGGAGTGCATCCGGAGGGCGACGGAGGCGGCGATAGAGATCTGCGAGGGGCAGGTCCTGGACATCAGCTTCCCGGGCACCACGGAGGTGACGGAGGAAGACTACCTCTTCATGGTCGGAGGCAAGACCTCAGCCCTCTTCAAGGCCTGCGCCGAGATAGGGGCTACGGTCGGGGGCGGCTCGAAGAGGCGGGTCACCGCCCTAGGTAGGTTTGCTTGGGACGCGGGAATCGCGTTTCAGCTCGTGGACGACTACCTTGGGGCGACGGCGGACGAGAAGACTCTGGGTAAGCCGGTGGGCAGCGACCTCAGGGAGGGGAAGAAGACCCTCATCGTGATCCACGCCCTCAGCCACGCATCGGCGAAGCAGAGGGCGAAGATCAAATCGGTGCTCGGCTCTCACGCCGCCGGCGCCGGCGACATCGCCGAGGTCAACGCCATATTGAGGGAGATCGGGTCTATAGACTACTGCCTGAGGAAGGCGGACAGGTACGTCGCCAAGGCGAAGGCGAGACTCGACGCCTTCCCAGACACCGGAGCCAAAGGGGACCTGCTGGAGCTCGTCGACTACTTTACCAAGAGAAGCTATTAGCGCCTTGGGAAAAAGATAATAGGATTCCTCAGGCTCTATCACGCGTAGCTGCGAGGATCCAGGGGGCAGAGGGTTTGGATAAGGTCAGGGAAGCCGCGCTGAAGTACGCCGTCTACAACGCCTCCCAGTTCGGCGGGAAGGCCCAGCCAGGGCCCGTGATGGGGAGAATCTTCGCGGAGTTCCCTGAGGCGAAGGCCAACGCACGCGAGGTGACGGCACTCGTCAACGAGGTCGTCTCTGAGGTCAACTCCTGGAGCCACGAGAGGCAGCTCGAGACTGTTAAGCAGTGGCCTGAGCTCTTCGAGCAGAAGAAGGAGGCGGTGGAGAAGAAGCACCTGCCCCCGCTCAGGAACGTCGATGCGTTCCCGATGGTCAAGGTGAGGTTCGCCCCGAACCCGGACGGCCCGCTACACCTGGGAAGCGCCGAGTCGATCATCTTCTCCGACGAATACGCGAAAATGTACGGAGGTCACTTCATCCTCAGGTTCGAGGACACCAGCGCCGAGGTTAAGCCCCCGATACCTGAGATGTACGACTGGATCGACGAGGACCTGAAGTGGCTAGGCGTCAGGATCGACGAGCGGTACATCCAGTCAGACAGGCTCCAGATCTACTACAAGTACGCTGAGAAGCTGCTGGCGATGGGAGCCGCCTACGTCTGCACATGCGACCCGGACGAGTACAGGAACCTCTACATGGCGAAGAAGGCTTGCCGATGCAGGGATCTGCCGCCTGAGGAGCACTTGGCCCGCTGGGGGAGGATGCTTGACGGCACCTACAGGAAGGGCGACGCTGTCGTCAGGATCAAGACCGACATAGAGCACCCCAACCCTGCCATAAGGGACTGGCCCGCGCTCAGGATATCGACCCGCGCCCATCCGAGGGTAGGGAAAAAGTACCGCGTCTGGCCCCTCTATAACTTCAGCTGTGCCGTGGATGATCACGAGATGGGGGTCAGCCACGCGATCAGGGGGAAGGAGCACGAGGTGAACAGCACGAGGCAGAAGTACATCTTCGACCACCTCGGCTGGAGGTTCCCCGAGGTCATCAACGTCGGGCGCCTCGGCCTTGAGGTGGGCATACTGAGCAAGTCGAAGATAAGGGTCGGCGTCGAAAACGGCACCTATTCGGGCTGGGATGACCCGAGGCTTGGGACGCTTCGAGCCCTCAGAAGGCGCGGGCTCCAGCCCGAGACGATAAGGGAGATCATGATTCAGGTCGGGCCGAAGCCGATCAACGTAACTCTGAGCTGGGGGAACATCGCGGCGGCGAACAAGAAGATCCTGGAGCCCAGGGCGAACAGGTACTTCTTCGTTCAGGACCCAATAGAGGTCGTGGTCGAGAGGGTGCCTGGAGAGCTATCTGCGAAACTGCCACTGCACCCTGATCACCCCGAGAGGGGCTACAGGGAGTACACGGTGAAACCTGTAGACGGTAAGCTCAGGCTCTTCGCGCCTTTGAAGGACATGGAGCAGGCGGAGGGCAGGCTGATCAGGCTGATGGGCTTGGCGAACGTCGAGGTCCTGCGGATCGGGGCCTCGGTTGAGGCGAGGTATAGCTCGAAGGAGCACCAGATCGCCCGTGAGAAGGGGGCGCCGTTCATCCACTGGGTGACCGAAGGGGAGAGCATCGCCACAGAGGTCGTGATGCCCGACGCCTTGAGGGCGGTGGGACTCGCTGAGAAGCTCTGCTCCTCCCTCAGGGTCGACGACATGATCCAGTTCGAGCGCTTCGGCTTCGTCAGGGTCGACTCCGTAGACCCGTTCGTAGCATACTACGCCCACAGTTAGGAGACTTTTTCTCAAAAACATAATGTTTAAAAACGGAGCATACAGGTAGACTAACCACACTGGAGGAAATGACATGTCATCGGATCCTCAGAAACCATTCTATGTCAGGTTTGAGGTCCCCAAGGAGGTCGCCGAGGCTGCCTACGAGGCGCTGAAGATCGCCAGGGAGACCGGCAAGATCAGGAAGGGGACGAATGAGGCGACTAAGGCCATCGAGCGGGGCAAGGCGAAGCTCGTGCTGATAGCCGAGAACGTCCAGCCGCCCGAGGTCGTCGCCCACCTGCCCCTGCTCTGCGACGAGCGGAAGGCACCTTACGTCTACGTGCCCGAGAAGCAGCGCATCGGCGAGGCCCTCGGCATAGGCGTCGGCTCCGCCGCCGCGGCGATCGAGGAGGCGGGGGACGCGGATAAGCTCGTCCAAGAGATAGTGGCGAAGCTCAAGGACATCGTCAAGTAGGCTGAGCTGAATGTCCGAAGAGTCCGAGATGCTCACGCCCGCGACGGTGATCCAGATCCTAGGCAGGACTGGACTCACAGGAGAGGTGATGCAGGTCCGCGTCAGGATCGAGGAGGGACGCGACAAGGGCCGCATAATCACCCGGAACGTGAAGGGGCCCGTGAGGATCGACGACCTGCTCCTGCTGAGGGAGACTGAGAGGGAAGCGAGGAAGATCAGGTAGGGACCACGGATGCCTCAGGTGTACAAGTGCAGCTTCTGCGGCGAGGACATCGCCCCCGGCACAGGGATCAACTTCGTCAGGCGCGACGGCAGGCTCCTCAGGTTCTGCAGCAGCAAGTGCAGGAAGAGCGCCATCCTGATGCGGAGGGACCCCCGCAAGTTCAAGTGGACAAAGTCCTGGGGACAGCAGCGCTAAACGCCTTCACTATTTTCCGTTTTTTTTACAGGATAATACACGTTTTTCGCACAGATCGGGATCTGAATGGCGTCGTCTCTGAGCGCCCTCCGACATTAGGAGCGTTTCCCTAAGACATCAAGGGGACCTCCCCTCCCTGTTTTTCTCCGAGGATATATGCCACCACTGTACATGGGAGGAATTTTAGTTCCTACTCTGTGCGTGGCTAAACCATTATAGGCTGAGGCTGATCTGTTAGCTGGATCGGAGATGTATCAGGAGACTCTGGTGATACTGAAGCCCGACGCCCTCGAGCGGAACCTGACTGGGACTCTCATCGACAGGTTCGAGAGGGCGGGGCTCAAGGTGCTTGACGTCAAGTACTACGCCAAGGTCGACGAGGCGCTGCTCAGGAAGCATTACCCTGATTCCATGGCTGAGGGCCTGGGGAGAAAGGCTCAGCAGGCGACCACTGGCATCGTGGACCCGGTCGCCCACGGGATGAAGGTCCTGGAGAGGCTCAGGAGGTACATTACGAGGAACCCTGTCATAGCCATCAAATTTGGCGGAGAGGACGCCATCCAAGTCGTCAGGAGAGTCACAGGTTACACGGACCCGGCCACGGCCGAGAAGGGCACCATACGCAGCAACTACGGCGTGGACAGCATAGCGAGGAGCACCGCCGAGGGGAGGGCCCTAGAGAACCTCATCCACGCCTCAGGCAACCCGGAGGAGGCGAAGGCAGAACTCGCCCTCTGGTTCCCCTGAAAAGGTCTACCTCTCTTTCTTGCCCGCGATGAAGTCCTCGACCCACTGCCTCGCCTCGTCGTCTGGCACCTGGACCGGCGGATGCTTGAAGCTGTAGCTGCTGATGCTGAGTAGGGGTCCTGAGACGCCGCGGTCGAGGGCGATCTTCGTCGCCCTGATGACGTCTATGACGACGCCTCCGCTGTTGGGGCTGTCGTTGACGAGGAGCTTCGCGTCGAGGACCAGGGGCAGGTCGCCGAAGGCTTTCCCATTTATCCTGAGATAGCAGACCTTGTGGTCCTCCAGGAACGGGACGTAGTCGCTCGGGCCAATGCGGGTCGGCACGTCGTAGGGTATCAGACTCTTCACGGCCTCCGTCTTGCTCACCCTCTTCGTCTTCAGCCTGTTCTCCACAGTCATGTTAAGGAAGTCGGTGTTCCCGCCGATGTTCAGCTGGTAGGTCGAGTCAATCTTGACTCCGCGGTCGTAGAAGAGCTTCGCCAGAACGCGGTGCACAATCGTTGCTCCGACTTGGCTCTTGATGTCGTCCCCGGCTACGGGGAGCCCCGCCTTCTCGAACTTTTTCGCCCACGCAGGCACAGAGGCGATGAACTCAGGGATGCAGTTGACGAAGGCGCAGCCGGCGTCGAGGCACGCCTGAGCATAGAGCTGAGTCCCCTTCTCGCTCCCCACAGGCAAGTAGTTCACAAGCATTTCTGCGCCTGAGGCCTTCAGCTCCTCGGCGATGTCCACGGGCTTCATGCTCCTGTCAGCGTGGAAGGCCTCGTACATGTGGGGCGCTACGCCGTCTGAGATCGGTCCCGCCTTTACCTCGACGCCTGTGTGGGGGACGTCGCTGAACTTGGCGCAGCAGTTGGGGTGCGCCCAGATCGCATCGGAGAGGTCCTTGCCGATCTTCTGCCTGTTCACCTCGAAGGCGGCTACGAACTCGATGTCCCTTATGTGGTATTTCCCGAAGTAGGCGTGCATGACTCCGGGGATGTCCTCGTCCTTCTCGACGTTTTTATAGAACTCGACGCCCTGGACGAGGGCCGAGGCGCAGTTACCGACTCCGGCGATAGCGACCTTGATGACCGTCTCCTCCGCCTCCGTACTATCTAGGTTACGAAGATGCTTTGGGCGCTGCTCCTTTAAGCGTTTCCACCGCAGACATGGGGCGAGTAAAAGAAGGGGGAATGAACGGAGGCTACGTCGCCCGCTTGTAGGTGCCTGGCCTCGGCGAGTAGATGGTGCCGTCCCTCATCAGTACCGCTATCAGCTTCGCCGCCTCAGTCCTGTTGATGTTGTGGTCGTTCAGCAGTGTCTCGTAGAGGTCGTCGTCCCTGATGGGGCCATGCTTCTCCAGCTCGGCGACCACGCTGAGCACCTTCTGGAGCTGCATCTGTAGGCTCCTCGGCTTGCCCGTGTAGAGGATGTCTATGTCGATCTCGCCCGTCGTCACGTCGATGCCCACCTGCTCTAGGCTGCTCCGCATCAGGGTGATCACGGCCTCCGTGTCCTCGACCGAAACCTCGGACCTCAGGTGGGCGCGTGCCCGGGCCTCCGCGAGCCTGACGAGGCTCTCAAGCTGCCTGGCCGTGATGCTGACCGCGGACTGCTCCCCCTCCGCCTGGGACGCCGTCCTCATCTTGACGTAGAAGTCCCTGAACCGGTTGATCGCCTCATCGGTGAGCACAGGCTTCAGCCTCTTCGCGTAGCTGATGTACTTCCTGAGCAGCTGAGGATCGATTGGGGAGGTGACCGCGGTCCCGGCCGCCCTGTGGAGCCCGAGGATGTGCTCAGCCATCCTGACGTCCCTCTCGGCCTCAGGGACATCTTTGAGCACGAAGATGAGGTCGAATCGGCTGAGTATGGTGACCGGCAGCGAGATGTTCTGGCCTATGGTCTGGTACGGGTTGTATCTGCCGAGGGTTGGGTTCGCGGCTGCGAGGATGCTCGTCCTCGCGTTCAGCGTCGCTACGATGCCGCCCTTCGCAATCGGCACGATCTGCTGCTCCATCGCAGGGTGTATCGCGCCCCTGTCCTCCTCCTTCATCTTGTCGATCTCGTCTATGCAGCAGATTCCCTGATCGGCTAGGACGAGGGCGCCGGCCTCTAGGATGAAGTTCCCGGTTCCCCCCTCCTTTACTACTGCGGCGGTGAGCCCGGCGGCCGTGGACCCCCTCCCCGTCGTCATGATCCCCCTCGGAGCCGCCCTAGACGCGAACTGGAGCATCTGGCTCTTCCCAGTGCCAGGGTCTCCGACGAGGAGGACGTTTATGTCTCCCCTGATTCTGACGTCCGGGAGCTCCTTCGTCACGCCCCCGAACATCAGGTAGAGGACCGCCTCCTTGATGGTCTCGTTGCCGTAAATGCTCGGCGCCACGGACTGGAGGAGCCTCCTGTGCACCCATGGGTCCTCGGCTATCTTACTGATCGCCTCCTCGTCCTCTGGCGTCAGCTCGGCGAGCTCGAGGTCCCTGCCACTGATCTCGATGTTGTTCGCCTCGAGGATGAGGTCGAAAATCCTGAGCAGCCCGCCGCGGCCGAACCTCTGTACGAGCTCGATGTAGCCTGTCAGCGCCACCCTGTCTCCGGGCCTGGCGAGGTCGACGAGGTCGTCCTTGAGGTCGATGTTCAGGCTCCTGGGCAGTTGGCCGGGCGGAAGCTCCTCCGGCCTCTCCTGGATCGTGAGCCTCTGGGAGTCGATGAAGACAGACTCCTTCGGTATCAGCTTGAAGCCCGCCTTGTTCCTGCAGTCTACGTTCGAGCATTTCTGGGGAGTCACGAACGCCTGCCCGTCCTGCTCGATGTATATTGGAGAATCGCAGGCGGGGCACCTGAACGCCGCCCTGACGACCATGGGCGTGGCGGCCGAAGCCCTTACGATGATGCCATGGACCATGACGAGTCTGCCGATGTGTTCAGACCCTATCTTGCGGAGCGGAGTATCAGCCGGGAGGTTCCTGAACCTGACGTAGATATTCTTCACGCCCTCCGCGTACACGGGGTCCTTGAGCTTCAGCTTCGACCTCACGACGCCCGAGAAGGCGGGGATAAACCCCTCCGGGTCGCCGAGTATAGCGTTCGCGAACTCCAAGTCGAAGGTATAAAGGTCGTTGAGGTCGACGTAGAGGGACCTCGACCCCTTCACGACCATCTCAGAGACCGCCTGATCGTACTTCAGGCTCCCCTTGGCGTCTCTGTAGTCCTCTATGAACCTGGCGAACTGCTCGTCGGGGGTCGTCTGTCTAGTCAACTAGCCTTCCCCCACTCTGCGCATCTCGGCGCGCCAACCCGATATGGTCCGCTGGACATCCTCGTAGAGCTGGGCCTCCTCGGGCTGAAGCCCCTTGGGCGGCTGGGCCGCCTCTGCGGAGGCCAACCGGATTATCTTGCCCACCCTGCTCTCAAGGATGTCCCTGTACCGGGCGAGCACCCTGTTAAGCTGTTCCCTCCTCGCCGGGTCCTTAGCCGCCTCCCTCGCCGAGGAGGAGAGGGACGTGTAGGCCCTCTGGAAGAAGCCCTCTGGCAGCGGCGCAAGGGGCCCTGTGGGGTTGAGCCTCTCCCTGAAGTGGATCTGGGTCCACTCGTCAGCGGTTAGCCCCTCGTCGGCGAGCTTGACTAGGTCGGCGTCAGCGAGCTCTCTCGCGGCCCAGAGGGGGAGGCTCAGCTCCTTTCCTGTCTCGGACTCCTCAATGACTATGCCCGGGGTCTCGGTCTTCGGTATCTTCCTGATCGTCATTACCCTAACGATCCTGTTCTCGTACTCGTCTGACGGGGAGCCGGGCCTCTTCAAGGTCGTCGATACCATATCCCCTGTGACATTCCCATAATACTATTCTCTCGCGAGTTGAAAGTGACTCGTTGACCCACCTTTAAATCTCCCGACTCCTTAGGGGGTAGAGATGCCTGAAACTGGGGGCGCCGCGGACGGCGTCGAGGCGTTGGTCAGGGTCGTCATGGAGCTCGAGGCTGATCACCGAGTGAGTGACGCCGTCGAGGAGAGGACGAGGGAGTTCCAGGAGGCCAACCGGGCTGACTCGGCTAAGTGGTTCGAGGAGCTGACCTACTGCCTCCTCACGGCCTACTCCAGCGCCTCCATAGGGCAGAGGTGCGTCGACGCCCTCTACGGCGGAGATATGTTGACGAAAGGCGGCATCGAGGACGTCCGAGCCTGTCTCAGGGCTCAGGGGCACAGGTTCGCAGACAGGAGGGCTGAGTACATAGTCGCCGCACGTACCAACGCGCCGAGGCTGAAGGAGATTATCCAGGGGCAGCCGTCCTCGAAGGCGGCGCGCGAATGGCTCGTCGGCAAAATCAATGGGCTAGGGATGAAGGAGGCGAGCCACTTCCTGAGGAACGTCGGTTACCTCGACCTAGCAATCATCGACCGCCACATCCTCTCCCACATGAGGGAGCACGGCCTCGCCGACGAAGACGCGGGGAAAGGCATTACTAAAAAAAATTATCTCAAATACGAGGCTACCTTGGTGAGGGTGGCCAAGAGGCTCAGGATGCCCGTAGGTAAGATGGACCTCTATCTCTGGTACAAGAAGACAGGCAGCGTCATGAAGTAGTCTTACGAATTTTTATTCCAAACGATCAATTTTAGCTCCCTAAACCTAAAACCCTCTCTATTAACTTTCACTCACGCGCAGGCCGATTCAATAATTAGGTGTTGATGGCTTGATACCGTGCTTAAGACAAGCAAACAAGCCGCCTCACAACCAGAATTAACCAGAGAACACCCCCAAACACTCGACAATGAAAGTCAGACA
>Ga0315280_10002620_pt1 | contig 28877 bp, 26 predicted proteins | sample YL17G06_40_MG_FD_203697 | JGI IMG/M metagenome (GOLD analysis project Ga0315280, IMG submission 203697) | Sediment microbial communities from Yellowstone Lake, YNP, Wyoming, USA - YL17G06_40 | ecosystem: Environmental > Aquatic > Freshwater > Lake > Sediment | place: USA: Wyoming | collected... | reverse complement strand
CTCAAAAATTCTTTTTTGGGGAACTAAAAGGGAATCTCGAAGTCGTTCGAATAGCAGCCTATGGCGGGCTTACGAGGGATCGCCCAATACCGTCCCGGTGGGATTCGCTACTGTCTGAATCGCAGATTCTTGTAAAATATTCTTGTTCTCTATAAAAATATAAGCTTTCTATATTCCAATTTCAAGACATCACAAACAATTAGCGCAATATTTGGACCATGCAATGTATTTGTATCTAATATATTGAAATTATTAATTAATTTGTTTTTTGTCCTTAATAACCTCAATAAAACAAATGGAAACAATTTACCATTTACATCCAATTTCTGTCATGATCTGGATTATCTTTACAAATTTCATTTTTTTGAGACTTTGTAAACCGTTAACAAAGTCTCATCCTTTTTTCCCCTCATCTTCTCTTGGTATCGGCAATTTTTGTGGAGACCTTTAGTAAATCTTTTGGGCATCCTGTGAGATTGCAACCAGAAGGAAAAGTGAAAAATCAAATTAGGACAGTACCCACTTCTGACATTCCTTTACAAAGTTGATATGTTATGTTATTTGGCAATCAGACAAACATTCGTTTTTCTCATAACAAACAAAGGTATTGGGGAGGATGATCTTGGATTTCAGTCTATGCAAAAGAATTATAGAAAACATTTCTCATGTGATTGTGGGTAAACAACATTCTGTTGAGCTCCTTCTGGTGGCCCTGCTATCAGACGGTCACGTTCTCATTGAAGACATTCCAGGATTGGGAAAGACGCTGCTTGCCAAATCTCTGGCCAAAAGTATGGGCGGATCTTTTAGAAGGGTCCAATTTACACCAGACTTATTACCTGCAGATATCACCGGTTTTAATGTCTATGACCAGCAGGCCGGAAAGTTTACATTCCAATCAGGACCAGTGATGACCAATATTCTGTTGGCTGATGAAATCAACCGCACGATTCCCCGCACCCAGTCCAGTCTACTTGAAAGTATGGAGGAACGACAAGTTACCGTAGATGGTAAGACCTATCCCCTACCTCATCCTTTCTTTGTCATGGCCACCCAGAATCCAATTGAACTGGAAGGGACATTTCCTTTGCCTGAAGCACAGCTGGACCGCTTTCTCCTCAGGATACGTTTAGGGTATCCTGAAAAAGATGAAGAGATCACAATCCTAGAGCGCTTTCAAGAAAAAGATCCCTTCATTGAATTAGAGTCTGTAGCAAATCCTGGAGAACTTGTTGAATTGCAGCATGCCCGAAAGGGAGTTCTTATTTCTCATCCCGTCAAAGAATACATCACAAATATCGTGAGAGCTACCCGCAACAGCACTTCTTTACGTTTCGGAGCAAGCCCACGAGGTTCTCTCGGCTTAATGCGTGCCGGTCAAGCGCTGGCAGCGCTGCGAGACCGAGAATATGTGCTGCCCGATGATATCAAATCCTTAGTGATCCCTGTCCTTGCTCACCGATTGATTCTTAAGGAAGAGGAACGGCTTCGAGGAGAAACCCCAGAACATTTCTTGGAGGAGATCATCCGTCAGATACCGGTGCCTGCTCCTACCGGATAAGACGATGAGCATGGAAGCACAGGCGCGCGGTGTACCAACGATCTTCATCATCCCACTGATGCAGTTTATTGTGGGATTGCTTCTTTTTATTGCCTTGTTATATGGTGACCGCAATCTAACTATTTTGGCCCTCCTTGTCTTAAGCATGGCGAGCGGTGCAAAACTGTGGACCAGGATAAGCCTTTCTGGAATAAAATGCCATTCAGCAGTCGACAAACAGAGGGTCTTTCCGGCCGAAAAACTCACTTTAAGAATAAGTGCAGAAAATGATAAGTTCCTTCCGGTCTGGCTCCAGGTGAATGTTTCTGTCGATAACCTTTTGCATCCCTTCTCTGATAAAACGACATTAACGAAGGAAAGTAGCTTATTATGGTATCAAAGGGCACATTTCCAGTGGGAATTAACCGCCCAGTCGAGAGGGGTTTATCGAATAGGGCCACCCCATATCGTGGCAGGTGACCTTTTTGCTTTCTTCTCCAGGGAAAAGAAGGCGGAAGAGTTTCATGATATCATTGTCTATCCACGACTGGTCTCATTGAGATCCTTTCCTTTACCGAGGCGAGATTTCTTTGGTGTTCCCGGGGCTAAGAGTCCTGTGCAGGACCCGATCTATATCCTTGGTACCAGAGATTATCAACACGGGCAGCCAGCCAAATATATCCATTGGAAGGCAAGTGCTCGACACCACCGATTGCAAGAAAAGGTTTTTGAGCCCACGGAACAGGAAAAGGTATTGCTCGTTGTTGATGTGGATCAATTCGCAAGGAATAAGGCAGATGAGGAATTCGAACATACCCTTGAAATAGTAGCCTCTTTGGCTGTAAGGTTGGATAAGAAAGGTTACGCCACAGGCTTGGTGACGAATGGTGTGATTGCGGGGGAAGGTCCAACATCTGTACCTATAACAAGAAATGTTAAGCAGTTGTCTGCCATTCTGGAGGTCCTGGCCAGACTTCAAATGGAACCCAAAAGAGGTCTCATAGATACACTGCGCCGTGGGTTAGAGCTATCTTGGGGCATGAGTTGCGTTCACTTTTCCTATGAAGAGGACGAGGCAGTTGTCGGTCTGAAGGAATACTTTAAACACCGCAAAACACCTGTGATGTTTTTTCTATGCCGGCCTCGCTCTACCTCAGGAGAAGATAAGACTAAGGTTTGGCATAAGATTCATCGTCTGGATGACATTTGTATTAAAGAGGCTGAGAGGGGATAAAAAGGGAAATGGGAATTCTTCTATTTTTGGTCTGTGGGGGTATGGAATTGAGCTGGCTCTATGCCTGGGCCACTTTTCTCACGATTTCGACTCTGCATCAACCTTTCCCTTTTAAAGAGGCGATCGGTACATTTGTACTGGCATTCGCCCTTACCCTTTTTTCTAAGGGAAAGGGATGGCGGGTCGTTTATATATTAGGCCTTCAGGTATTTGGTCTTATGCTTACCGCCCTAAGAATTGTTTATGTCTTCAACTCTGGGTCATATTCTTTTTGGGATCAGACTTGGCTCATAGGATTCTTCAACACCCCAAGAAATCCCTTGGAATGGCTCTTCCTTTTTCTTCTTCTCATCTGGGCCATCATGTTTTGGGCAGGAGGCGTCACCTTGGCCCGAAGGTCAATGGTTTACAATACCATTTGTTCCCGCTTCGATCTGGGTATAGCAGCCTTTTTCCTCCTCTTTCTGACAAAATTTCTGCTGCTGATAAAAGGGGGAATAAAGATAGACGATCCCAAATCCGGACTCCTACTCTTTCCATTTTTTATATTTAGTCTTTTGGCCATTGGCCTGATTCGAAATTGGAATACTGCCCCAAGGGATTTTCTCCCTGGCTATCAAGGCATTGGGCTAATATTGAGTTTTGCTGTGACCGTTCTTCTGTTTAGCACAGGCCTGATTTTGTTTTTCTTTCCTTATTTGACCGCCGCTGCCGAGGTGGGACACGGAATACTCAAGAGTGTAGCTGCCCCACTGGGCCCCATCTTGGTGAGTGTTATACGTTTTCTTTTTGTGCGTGGCACCATTGGTCCAGAAAAAATCTCTCCTCAAACAGAGGGAGGCATAAGAGATTTAGTCTCTCCGGGTGAAAGCAGCTGGTGGACAGAACTTTTGGAAAAGATCTTGGGTTGGGGGCTTGGGACTATATTAGGATTGACGATACTCATTATACTTAGTTTGGCAATATTTTACTTGTTACGGTGGCTTTTCTCAAGAACCTCTATCAGCCAAAAGAGACAAGGCTCGTGGTATCTGATATCATTATGGGCCATAAGACTACGAGAATTTCTGGTTTTCTGCTGGAGGAAGATAGAACGCAGATTTAAAGGTTACAAAGGGGCGATCCCACTTTATGCCGCTCTTCTAAGTTGGGGACGCCACAGTGGTCTGCCTCATTCTCTAAGCGAGACCCCTGTGGAATATGGTCTACGTCTGAAGCATCGATTCCCTTCATTAAAAAGAGAGATTGAGTTGATTATCAAAGCCTTCAATCAGGAGGTTTACGGAGAAATCATTCTTAATAACGAACAATTGGCCATCGCCCAATTCGCCTGGCGCAGATTGCGCAGTCCATTATATTGGCCTTCGCGACTGAAGACTTGGTTCCTTCAACCTTCCCATCTCTCCGAAGAGATTCAGTATCGCACCTTGGATCGAAACCTAATTTTATGATAAGTATCGCATGTTGGTTAAATAGGAACAACCTTTGTGTCCCTATTTTCAAAATATGGTATAGAAATTAATTTTCTGATATAATTGCCCGAAATCCTTTGACATTCAACATACTTCATGAAACTCTCGGTCATCATTCCCGTTTATAATGAAATCAATACCATTGGGGAAATTCTCTCCAGAGTCCTCCAGGACGATATCCCCAAAGAACTGATTGTCGTTGATGATTTCTCTACAGATGGAACGAGGGAGTTCCTAAAAGAATGGGTAGCCAAGGAGGACAAAGGGCTCAAGAATCAAGTCCACATTCTCTTCCAACCAAAGAATATGGGGAAGGGCGCTGCCCTCCGCTCCGGGTTCAAAGCGGCCACAGGTGATATCGTCATCATCCAAGATGCGGATTTAGAATACGATCCAAAGGAATATCCCAAACTGATTGAGCCGATTCTTGATGGAAGGGCAGATGCGGTCTATGGGTCCCGATTCTTAGGTACCCCGAGGCGAGTTCTGATGTTCTGGCATACCCTCGGAAATAAGTTTCTCACCTTCCTTTCCAACCTCTGCACCGATCTCAACCTCACCGATATGGAGACGGGTTATAAAGTTTTTAAGAAGGAAGTGTTGGACCATATCCATTTAAAGTCCGATCGGTTTGGTTTCGAACCGGAGGTCACAGCCAAGATTGCTAAGATGAGCTGCCGAATCTATGAAGTCCCCATCTCCTATAGCGGACGAAATTACTGGGAAGGAAAGAAGATCAATTGGATCGATGGATTAAAGGCAATCTTCTCTATCCTACGGTATAGCTTTTTTGACCCAGAAACCGGAGATATCGTTTATCAATCCTTTCAGAGGATGAAGAAACTTCATCGTTATAATCAATGGATTTTTTCAAAATTTCATCCCTATTTGGGCCGAAGGGTTTTAGAGATCGGCTCCGGGATCGGAAACATCACTAAGTATCTTCTGGATCGAGATTTCGTCATTGCCACCGATGTGGAGCCCAGGTACCTCACTCTTCTAAAAAACACCTTCGGACAATATAAGAAATTTATGATCGAAAATTTCGACATCTCCAGCTCCGATGGGGAACGATACCGACCCTATCACATCGATTCCGTCATCTGCTTCAATGTATTGGAACATATTGAGAAGGATGAAAAGGCTTTGGAAAACATCCTCGATATCTTGGAATCCGGAGGCCGACTCCTCCTCTTTGCCCCTTCTCATCGTTGGCTTTATGGAAGTCTGGATCAACATTTAGGCCATCACAGGCGCTATGGTAAGGAGGAGTTGAAAAGGAAATTAGAAGATGCAGGGTTCAATGTCATTCTCCTGAAACACTTCAATCGAATCGGGATTCTGGGTTGGTTTTTAAACAGTAAAATACTCAGGAGAAAAAAACTCCCCTCCCTTCAGTTAAGAGTCTATAACCTCCTTGTTCCCCTGTCCAAAATGGCAGACCTCCTTCCCCTCCCCTTTGGCACCTCTCTTCTTGCTATTGCCAAGAGATCGAAATGATGGAGACGATTGAATATTTCTCAGATTTTTTAAGAAGGACAGGCACCCCGAATTTCTTAGCGATCGGCATCGTCATCATTGTCATATGGCTTTTGATCTCAGGTTTCTTAAGAGGATTAAGAAAAAGAAGACAGAATAAAGGCTCTGAAAAAGAGAAGGATTAATTAGATCCAAATGTCAAATGTCAAAGTTCAAATCAATATCAAATGTCGAATGAATGTCAAAAACAGGCATAGGTTAAGGTTTAGGCTAAGGTTTAGAACTTATTCTTTTTGACTTAACCTCAACCTCAGCCTTGACCTTTATTTTAGGATTTGAACTTCGACACTTGGAATTTTATTTTTTGAGAATCTTCCAGGAGAGAAGGAAGGAGATGGTCAGGGCAACCAACATTCCTGACATAGAGAAGAGGAAGAAAAGAAGGATTAGCTTTTCCTTCATCACTGCATATTTACTTTCCATCATCCCAACATAGAGCATCCCGACGATTTTATCCTGAATATCCCGGATCGGTTCATAGGCAGTGATATACCAATCATCGACCACAAACGCCCTATGTATCCAAGGTACTCCATTTCCGAGGACTTGTTCTTGAACCTCTTTCATTGCCCGAGTTCCAATCGCCCTATTCCCTTCCTTATCCATGACATTAGTCGATATTCTTAAATCACCCAAAAAGATAGTGGCGGTCCCGATTTCTTTCCCTTTGTATTTGACATCCTTAAAAACGATGTTCTTAATCTGATCGACAATCTCATAATTTCGGTTGAGGAGAATTCCTCCTGTCAAAACCCCCAAGATCTCTTCATTGAAATCAATAATCGGATGGGCTGATTCCAATACCATCCCAGAGGTCTCCTCCACTTTTTTAGTCGGTTTCCCTTTAGGTGTTGGAACCGACGTAATGATTGCCATCTGGGCCAAATTCTCTCCTTCCCTCAACAACTCATCTCCTGAAAGAACTTGGGTTCCTGAAATCGACTTTTTCCCCAGGGCTACCTTGACAAAAGGATCATGAATCAAACTGTCTCCTGATACTTTGGGGTTATGGAATCTAAATATAACCGTTCCCCTTCGGTCCACTAATGTCAAAAAATTCAGTCCCTCCTCAGCCATCAATCCTAAAAGTTCATTTTTGATAGAAGAAACATCCTTTTCTTTTAATCCTCTTTTCAGGACATGCCTGATTGATGTCCAACGGATCGTCCTATCAATATCCCTAATTTTTGAATCATAAACCCATCTGGCTGTACTGAGATGTTCCTTCACCCTCTCCTGGGCCTCAGAAATAATCTGGTTAGTAATGACAGAATTGACGATGATGCTCGTCACAACGCCTATGAAACAGGCGACTGCCAAAAACGCGAGGCCTAACTTGGTTTTAATAGAGATTTTCATTACTTATAACTTACCAAAAATAAGGGAAAAAGTAAATAAAAAAATTCTTGCACTATTTGCATTTATCTGGTAAATATATTGTGAAAAAATTCTTTAATTATGAAATAGGAGGTATCGTACATGAGACCATATTTTTAGAAGATGACCGATTTTGAGAAACCCTTAATCAAACAGCAAGTAAATTGAATTTGTAATATTTTGAACATAAACCATTAAAAATAGGGAAGAAAGGAGGGTGTAATGGGAAAGTTTGACGCAATATATGACAATTACATGAAAAAACGGAAAGCTGTATTGGCAATGGGGGGCGATAAGGAACTCGCAAAGCGTAAAGAAAAGGGTCAGACCAATGCGCGAGAGAGGATCGACATGCTCGTTGATCCTGGCACTTTTACTGAGGTCGGCACCTTCATGACACATCGCCAAACTGAATTCGGCATGGCTGGCAAGCTGGTACCTGCCGAGGGAGTGGTCGCCGGATATGGAAAGGTAAATGGCAGGTATGCTGTGGTTATCTCAGAAGACTTCACTGCCATGGCCGGTAGTTTTGGGGAATATCATGGAAAGAAATTCGTGTGGGCTCTCGATTTTGCAAAGGACAAGGGATGGCCTTTTATTGGGATCAACGATTCCGGAGGTGCCCGCCTTCAGGAAGGGATGGATACCCTGGAGTCTTATGGCTGGACCTTCCGTTCACAGATCCTTGCCTCAGGGATCGTGCCCCAGCTTGCTTTGCTTTTGGGCCCATGCCTTGGTGGACAAGCCTACCATCCTATCATGAATGATTTCGTCATCCAGAGTAAAAAAACGGGCTTCATGGGGATTGCAGGGCCTGCCTTTGTTAAGACCGTGACCGGTGAGAACATCACACTTGAGAAACTGGCCGGCTGGGAGGCCCATGCGATGAAGTCAGGGGGTACCCATGTCGTTGGGGAAGACGACAAAGAATGTATCAGCATTGCCAAGAAACTTCTCTCGTACCTTCCCTCTAATAATAAAGAAAAACCGCCAAAGATTGAAAGCAACGACGATCCGAACAGGGAGATCCCAGAACTTGACAATTTTATCCCAGACCCTGAGCTTCGAGTCCCCTACGACATGTATCCCCTCATCGACATGGTCGTAGATAAGGGTAGTTTCTTCGAAATACATCGATATTTCGCCCGAAATGTTATCGTCGGTTTTGCGCGATTCAATGGCCGGGTAGCAGGGATCGTGGCAAATCAGCCCAAGGTGCTCATGGGAGGAATGGACTGCGACGGCTCTGACAAGCTGGCAAGGTTTGTTCGTTTCTGTGACCTTTTCAATATACCGATTGTGACCTTTGTTGATTGCCCTGCCTTCTGGATTGGTTCTCCTCATGAATGGAAGGGAATATTGCGTCACGGCGCAAAAACTCTTTTTGCCTGGGCAGAAGCCACCGTGCCCTTGATTTCCATCATTATAGGGAAGTCTTATGCAGGGGCTCACTATGCCATGCTCGATAAGAGTATCGGAGCAGATCTTGTTTTTTCCTGGCCGACGGCCAAGGTCAATATCGTGGGTGCCGAGACAGCAGCGAGTATCATATTCGCCAGGGAAATAAGGGCTGCTGCTGACCCGAAGACGACAGCTAAGACGTTGATCGCTGAATATCGCACGAAGTACGAACATCCTTATCAGCCTGCAGAAAGGGGTTACACGGACGACGTCATTATGCCCCATGATACGAGAAAATACGTCTGTGCTGCCCTCGAACTCTTGCAGAACAAGCAGGTAGCCAGGCCCTGGAAAAAGTACTCCAACATCAATTTATAACTTCTTTCGAAGGCCGGACTTTTGGAAATTCCGGCAGGTAGGATACTTGAGGAATGTGATATAGGCCCGCTTTAAAGCGGGCCTTTTCATTTAGTCTCGGCCCCTCCCACTGGCTAAGCTTATTATAAATCCTCCCTTTGATCTTCTTTGCTTCTTTTTTGGAAGGGAGCAGAGTGAGAGGATTGGGAGCCAATGATGCATTGAATTTGAGAACGAAATGATTTAACATTCATTTAAGGAGGGACGAAAATGATGGTACGATTCAAGCTTTTTTCATTTTTCTTCCTCGCCCTGTTCATTTCCGGTTGTGCTCATGTCATTTCAAAGGACTTAAGGAGTCACTCAGATCCTTCCCTCACCTTAACTCAGGTCAATCAAAATCCGAATGCCTACAAAGGTAAATCTGTTGTTTGGGGAGGAGAGATCATTGAGACGGTCAACCAAAAAGATGGAACCACACAGATTGAGGTTTTCCAAAGGCCTCTGGGATGGAGGGGAGAACCTAAGGAAACGCTTGTCTCCGAGGGAAGATTTTTGATCCTCGCCGATAAATATTTAGACCCATACATTTTCCGGAGAGGAAGAAAAATCACAGTGGCCGGAGAAATTCAAGAAGAGAAAATCAAACCTCTGGGTGAGATGGATTATCGGTATCCCCTCCTTTTGAGCAAACAGATCCACCTTTGGGAGGAATATTATTATTATCCGGTTTACTATTACCCTTACTACTATTATGACCCATGGTGGGGTTATCCTTATGGGTGGTGGGGATTTGGCTATTATTACCACCGCCATCATCACCACCGTTAGCCTTTTCCTTTAATGGTTCCGGAAAAAGGATTCGAATTGAAAATCCCTGCCATAGAGCGGGGCTTCATGGATAGCCGAGGCTTTCCAGCCTCGGAGAAAATGCTTTGCAGGACAGGAATGTCCTGCCTATCGTGTCGAAAAACCGCTGCATTCATCCCCGTCCACAGAACGGGCATTCAGCAGCATTTTCGCAAAGAGCAACCTTTCCGAGAATCCCACAGGGACGGGTTGACAGATTCGTCTTTGTCGGCTATATATTTTTACGTAAACCCCGTTAGAAATCTCAGCAGGGCATTAAACCCCGACGGAATTACTCTAAAATCTTACCCCGCTGCAGGGCAGCGGGGCATTATTTCTAACGGGGTAAAGGGAATCATCATGGCACGCAGTCCGATCACCCGCAATGGATATAATCAACTCCACAAAGAATTAGAGAACCTTAAAAAGGTCACCCGACCTCAGGTCATCAAGGCCATTGAAGAGGCACGCGCCCATGGAGATATCAGTGAGAATGCAGAATTTGTAGCCGCTAAAGAACGCCAATCATTCGTTGAAACGAAGATTCGAGAGATTGAACAGAAGTTGGCCAATTCTGAGATTATCGATAACCTTAACCTTCCCAATGGGAAGGTGGGTTTTGGCTCTGTGGTCACTTTAGAGAACCTTAATAACGGAGGCCAGGTCACCTACCAAATCGTCGGACCTGACGAATCGGATATCTCCTCTGGCAAGATTTCAATTGCCTCCCCCTTGGGCAAGGCTTTAATTGGTAAGGAAGCGGATGAGGAAGTAGCTGTTCAAACTCCGGGGGGTATTAAAAAATATACCGTCCTAAAAATTGGTTAGACAGACTCACTTAAGTTCATTTTTGCTTTCTTCTCACCACATGAATGGCAGTTGCTTTAAAAGAGGCGGTGACTTCTTTTCCCACCTGCAACGATAAATTCTCGATAGAATGATGGGTCACATAAGCAATGAGAGGGAATCCACAGTTAAGTTGGACTTTTTGATACAGTCCTAAGGAGATAACCTTCTCAATCCGCCCTGGGAAGACATTTCTGGCGCTTGTTGTCTCCCTGGAGGGACGGGTCGAGAGGATCACATTTTCGGGCCGGATACAGAGAAGCACGGCCTCTCCAATTTGGGCCTCGCCGACTGCCTCAATTTCTTGCCCGGAAATAGAGATGATAAAGGTCCCCCCATTTTTTTTAATCACCTTTCCGGTAAGAATTGTTTCTACTCCAACAAAGGAAGCCACAAACTCGTTCGCAGGATGGTTCATCACCTCTCCAGGAGAACCGATCTGCTGAATCCTTCCGTCATTCATCACAGCAATCCGATTTGAAAGTCTGAGAGCCTCCAATCGATCATGAGTGGCGAAGACCGTTGTCGTTCTTGTTTGCCTCAAGATGCCCACCAAATCCTCGATGATAGAATCACGGCTGGGAGGGTCAAGGGATGAAAACGGTTCGTCGAGGAGAAGCACCTCAGGCTGGATGGCAAAAGCCCTGGCAAGGCTCGTCCTCTGTGCTTCCCCTCCTGAAAGGGTTTTCGCAGAACGGTGGCTGAGATGGCTGATCCCAAGACGATCCAGCTGCTCCGTGACCCTGCTGCGAATTTCCATTCCGTTCATTCCTCGGATTTTTAAACCGGAGGCGACATTGCCAAAGACCGTGGTATCAAAGAGAAGAGGTTCTTGAAAAACCATGGCGAACTTTCGTCGGTATTCAAAGACCGGGCGGGTCGAGTTCAGTTCCTCACCTTTGAAATAGATTTTACCCTGAGAGGGTTTGATTAAATAGGAGAGGGTCTGAAGCAAGGTCGTTTTTCCCGCTCCATTTGGTCCGATCAAAGAGAGGAGTTCACCCTCTTGCACAAAAAGAGATGGAATATTGAGTGTTGTGATTCCTCCCCTCTTCACCTCAAGGTTTACTATTCCTAAAATTGGTTTATAATCTTTTGAACCTCTTTCCATTCCGAATTCCGCACTCTGCATTCTGCATTCCGAATTCGCTTTTATCTCGGTCTTTCCCTCTGCTGTATCTGAGTAAGAATCAAATTGATGAAATAGGCCAGAAGAAGGAGAATAATTCCCAGGGCAATCGCAATGTCAAAGTTTCCTCGACTCGTCTCCATCACGGTCGCTGTGGTCAGAACCCGGGAATATCCCTTAATATTACCACCCACCATGATCGAGGCACCGACTTCTGAAATCACCCCTCCAAACCCTGCCATCACCGCAGCCAAAAGGGGGAGCCTCGCCTCTTTGATCAGAATCCAGACCATCTGGAGACGGGTTGCCCCGAGTGCCAGAATCTGAAGCCGCAGTTTCTTAGGAAGTTGTTGAATAGCAGCCAAGGTAATGCCCATCACAATGGGAGTAGCGATGACAGTCTGCGCAATGATGATGGCTGTGGGTGTATAGAGGATTCCAAAAAAACCAAGGGGACCATTCCTCCATAGAAAGATGGTAACGAAGAGGCCCACGACCACCGGCGGAAGGCCCATCCCCGTATTGATCAGGCTTATGGCGATTCTTCTGCCCGGAAATTCAGAAAGGGCGACGATCACTCCAGTAGATATTCCGATCAGCAGACTGATGAGGGTAGCTGACCCAGAGACTCCGAGCGATAAAAGGGTGATCCCCATCACCTCAGGGTCAAAGGTGATCAAAAGCCAGAATGCCTTCTTAATGCCCTCAAAAATGAGATCCATCTTCTTTCTCCAAACTATCAAACAGTAAAATCTCCTCTCCCCTGGCGGGAGAGGATTAAGGTGAGGGGGAACGAATTCTTTTTATCTTACCCCCACCCACACCCTCCCCCGTCGAGGGGGAGGGGAAGAAATCGCTTACTTCCCAGCTCTTCTTCTTTTTTGCCTGCATCCGGGAAGAAAAGAGGAGATCCAAACTTCTCCACCCCAAAAGTTCTTATGATGTCCTGTGTTTCCTTTGAAACCATGAAGTCAGCAAAGGATTTTCCCCCGGCGGCATTGACCTTAGGCCATTTGGCAGGATTCACTTCGATGACATGGTAGATGTTGAGGAGAATCGCATCCCCTTCAACCAGAATATCGAGTCCGAGGTTTTTCTTCAACGCCAGATAAGTTCCCCGATCAGTAAGGGTATAGCCCTTTTTCTCGGCGGTAACATTCAGGGTCTGTCCCATCCCAAGGCCGGTCTGTTGATACCATTTTCCTCCTTCCGGATTGATTCCAGCGGCTTTCCAGATATCTTTCTCTTTACTATGAGTTCCTGAATTATCTCCTCTTGATAAGAAAAGGGCTTTTGCTGAAGCGATTTTTTTGAATGACTCAGAAGCAGATTTCATCCCTTTAATTTTGGCTTGGTCCTCTGAAGGGCCTACGATGATGAAGTCATTATGCATAATGATCCTTCGATTGATCCCATAGCCTTCGGCCACAATTTTCTTCTCTGCGGCCTGCGAATGGACCAGGAGTACATCCGCCTCCCCCTTCTGCCCCATGGCCATGGCTTGTCCCGAACCCACAGCGATGGTCTTAACAAAATAACCCGTATTTTTCTCAAAGATTGGGATTAAGACATCAAGAAGTCCGGAGTCCTGTGTGCTGGTAGTAGTGGATAAAATGACCGTCTTGGTTTGAGCTAAAACCGTGGAAGATCCCATCAAAATAAACAAGGAAACGATGGTCCATAAAATGATCCTGGTTCCTATCATCCGCTTCATGTTCTTTCCTCCTTATTGAAGTAGGATTAATTTTTTATTCCTTGTGAACTCCTCCATTCCTTTGAATTGGGAAAAAAGAGTGGACTCCCATATTTATCTTTGCCGAAATCTTTAATAATTCGCTGCCCTTTTTTAGGTGAAGTCAGCCATTTCACAAAAACCATCACATCTTCATAATTGGCCCTTGGAAATTTTTTGGGATTTACTGGAATAAGCGTGATGTAATTCAACATGGCTTCATCTTTTTCCATTAAAATCTGTATCTTGATCTGATTTTTTAGAGAGAGAAAAGTCGCTCGATCGATGAATGTATAGGCCCCCTTTTCATCGGTGTAGCGAAGCGTAGCAACATTCCCTGCCGAACCTTTCTCATAGATCACGTACCAGGATCCGGATGGCTTAATCCCCGCTTTTCCCCACAATTCCATCTCTGATACATGAGTTCCTGATTTATCACCTCGGCTGATAAAGGTTACCTTTCTCTCAGAAATTTTTTTCAAGGTCTCTGTGGCAAGCTTCATCCCTTTGATCCCGGCGGGATCGTTTGGGGGACCAACAATGACAAAATCGTTGTACATCAAATCGATTCTTTCCGTCCCAAACCCCTCTTGAACAAATTTCTCCTCGAGGGACTTCGCATGAACCATGACGAGATCAACATTCCCCTTACGGGCAATGTCTAAAGCAGCCCCCGTCCCTGCCCCTACATGGCGGGCACGAATGCCGGTTTCCTTCTCAAATTCATTCTCTAATAATTCAACAATACCCGAATCGATTGGCCCGATGGTGCTTGATAATAAAATGAACTTGCCTCTTTGAGGCTTGCCTAAACCTGAGCACGACAATATGAAACAGAATGAAAACACTAATCCAACATTGATCCACGCCTTCTTGCCCATCCTTTTCATCATTCTCCTCCCTTCCTAATGTTTTGTTGGTTCCGTAAAAAGTCGTCTCACCGGTGGAAACCGGTGTCCAGAGGCTTTCTAATTATTTGAAATAAATGGATTCCGGCCTTCGCCGGAATGACAGAGAAGGGTATTTCCAGACTTTCTACGAGTTCATCAATGTCTTGAATAAAGGATCTTCCCTGAATTTTTAAAATCATAGTTTCCCAATTTGGTAATCCTTTTCCGAAACCCATCTGAATTAAGAACTTCTACGAAGGCTTGAACCCCTTTTTCGAAAAAGGTTGATTGGTCGAGGATCATATCAAAACTTTCCGTTGTGATTGGAATGAAAGAAAGACCAAAATATTTTGAAACCGCAATCGTGCCGATCCCTACATCCGATTCTTTTGAGAGAACGGAGATACCTACTTCGAGATGCGTATAAACCTCCTTCTCGTATCCTTTAATTTCAGAAGGGGGGATTCGGAGTTTTTTCAAATAATAATCCAAAAGGACCCGGGTCCCGGCTCCCTTCTGTCGGTTGATAAATCTGACTTCTTTTCGAGCAAGGTCCTCAAAGCCATGGATTCCGAGGGGATTCTTAGCCGCAACGAGAAATCCCATATCCCGGCAAAAAAGATTTACCACGACCGGTTTGATATTCGGCACGTAATTTGGGAGAAAAGGAACATTGTATTCATTCGTTTTGGGATCGAAAAGATGAGACCAGGCAATATCCGTATATCCCTTGTTTAGGGCTTTCAGTCCATCGGTGCTTCCCGTATTGGCCGTGAAGATATAAAACTCAGGATATAAGTTCCTCATATAGGTATGGAGAATATCAAGGATGGGATCATTGCTGCCGGAGGCAAGCAGTGCCCCTTCGATTCTTCTACTTTTTTCTCTTGCCTGACCAAGGCTTTTCTGAGCATTCGATTCAATCCACTCATCAATCAATTTCTTTGGGAAAACCCATTTACCAGTGATCCGTGTGGATGGAATCCTCTTCGATTTGATCAATGCGTAGACCTGTTTTTCATGGATCCCCAAATATTTAGCCACCTCTTTGGTATTTAGCATCTCTTCAGACATAGTTCCTCCTCCAAAGAATGAATCAATGATAAATGATGGTATTTGATTTGTCAAGAAAAAATATTACTATTTATTACTTGTTATTACTTAAAACGCCGTATATTTTCACTTTTGTAAGCGATTTCCTAATGCCTTATTCAACGGTTAAGGCGATCTACAACGATTTGCTGTTGACGAAGAGGGGAGTATTTCATAATATGATGAAGATTATTTTTCTTCCGGTGTCGTTGGTGGAGAGAAAATAGCATGAAGAACTATTCCTCTGAGCGGGCGCTCAAATTTACAGAGTCGGTCATCCGTGAAATGACCCGGGTCTGTCTCAAGCATCAGGGAGTGAACCTCGCTCAGGGTTTTCCCGATTTTCCGGCGCCGGCGGAGATTAAAGAAGCGGCAGTGCAGGCTATTCGCGCAGATTTTAACCAGTACGCGATCACCTGGGGAACTCCGGCCCTCCGACAAGCCATTGCCGATAAATTCGCTTGGTATAACGGGGTGTCTATAGACCCGGAAAGGGAAATCACAGTCTGTTGTGGATCAACAGAGGCTATGATCGCCTCCCTCATGGCCATCATCAATCCCGGGGAGGAGGTTATTGTCTTCGAACCTTTCTACGAGAACTACGGCCCGGACACCATCCTCTGCGATGCGACCCCGCGGTTCATAACCCTCCACGAACCCGACTGGCACTTCGATGATCAGGAGCTCACTCGTGCCTTTAACAACAAGACAAAGGCCATCATCATTAACACTCCCAACAATCCCACAGGCAAAGTTTTTTCCCGCAAAGAGTTACAATTAATCGCCGATCTCTGCTTGAAATGGGGCGTGGTGGCCGTGACCGACGAGATCTATGAACATATTCTGTATGATGGAGCCAAGCATATCAGCATCGCCTCGCTCCCTGGCATGCGGGACCAAACGATCACCATCAACTCCATCTCCAAAACTTACAGCCTCACAGGATGGCGTGTGGGTTGGGCGATTGCTCCGGCCCATTTAACCGCATCCATTCGCAAGGTCCATGATTTCTTAACCGTGGGGGCACCCCATCCCCTCCAAGAAGCCGCCGCTAAGGCTCTGCGGATAGATCGAAGTTACTACCAGACTCTGGCCAATGAATATAAAGAGAGAAGAGATTTTCTCGCCCAAGTGTTGGAGGAAACCGGATTTCGCGTTTACCATCCTGATGGGGCTTATTACATCATGACCGACGTGGGTCACTTTGGCTTTTTAGATGACGTGAGCTTTGCTTTTTATTTAGTAGAGAAAATAGGGGTAGCTACGGTGCCCGGAAGCAGCTTCTACAGTCATCCCTCTTTGGGAGCAACAAAGATTCGTTTCTGCTTTCCTAAAAAAATGGAGACCTTGCAGCGGGCTGCTGAGAAATTGAGGAGACTTAAGGAAACATAATCATCGAAATGTGATCAACCCCCTCACCCCATCCCTCTCCCCATCGAGGAGAGGGGAAGGATGAGGGGCGAGCCGTTCAGATATCCGTTATTCCATTCGTCCTTCCACTACGTCCCATTTGATGTTCTTAAAGAAGGCCGCAATATAATCCGGCCTCTTCAACCCATAGTCGATCATGAAGGCATGTTCGAAGACGTCGAGAATCAATAGCGGATTACACCCCGCCGGATGGCCGACGTCATGTTCATTGATCCACTGGTTGATCAATCTTGCACTCACAGGATCCTGGTAGAGGATGGCCCATCCGATGCCCCGCATCGTCCCTACTCCCTTAAAATCTGCCTCCCAATTCTCATAACTTCCGAATTCTTCTGCCAATTTCTTTCCAAGTTTCCCAGTCTTGTTCAACGTCCCCTTGCCACCCAAGTTTTCAAAGTAGAGCTCATGGAGTCTCATCCCGTTAAACTCCCACCCCAGCCTGCGCTTTAATTCTGCATACTCAGGGGTCCCGATCTTCCCTCCCTTTGCCATCTCAGATAGGAAATCCATCACTTTATTCGTGTTGGTCACATATCCCTGATAAAGTGTAAAGTGGTTTTTCAGTAACGTTTCGCTGAACCCTTCCATTCCGATGAGATTATTGTAGTCTTTTGCCGTATACGCCATATCTCCCTCCTTTGGATAATTTATAATTTCATCATAACAAATAAAATCTCAGTTTCAAGAGAATTTTTTGCGATAGATCAGACTTGACAAATGAAAAAGGGTGATTATTTTTTTCTTAGAAATTGAGAGTTGCAAGAAAGGGGTGATAAATATGGCATGGGAACTCACAACCTGGAGACCCTTCAGGGAATTGGACAGAATGAGGAGTGAAATGGATCGGCTTTGGGATACCTTCTTCGAAGGGAGACCAAAAAGCGTAGACGACAAGATGGGCGGATGGCTTCCTTCTGTCGATGTCTCAGAGACAAAGAATGACGTCGTTGTGAAAGCAGAACTTCCAGGAATGGATCCAAACGATATCGACCTTTCGCTTTCCGATGGTCATCTCATCATCAAGGGTGAGAAGAAACAGGAAAAAGAGGAGAAGGAAGAAGATTATCACTTCATTGAGAGAAGTTATGGGTCTTTCATCCGTTCGGTTCATCTTCCCAAGGAAGTGAAGCATGATAAAGTGAATGCCTCCTATAAGGATGGAGTTTTGAAGATCGTTCTTCCAAAATCCGAAGAGGCCAAAAAAAAGGAAATCAAAATTAAAGTTGAGTAAACCTTATAACTTCTTGTGGATGAAGATTTAAAGACGCCTTTCAAGGGCGTCTTTTTTCATTTACTGTTTATTTCCCTCCCGACAAAACACAAGCGTATTCATTTTCATTAAAAACTAATGGTCCTGTTTTTTTCTCTTAGAAAAGGATTGAATAACTCTCTGTTTCTCCCCTCTTTTGGGGAGTTGATACACCATATACCCACCCAATGGTTAGAGGTTAATGAAGAATGGCCTATACTTCGATTGGATTGTATTTCTTTTTGAACAGGGCGTCAATGAGAATTGAGTGGAGGGGAGGACAGGCAAAGGGGAAGGAAGGGAGAAAAGGAAAACGCAGGAATTGTTGAAGGGGAAGTAAGTAATCAAGAGAGGTTCAACTTTGTCTAAACTGTCCTGAACGGTACTTAATCTAACAGGCGATGTTAAATCACCTCTCGTTTAACGAGTGCACCTACAAGTATTGGCGTTGATGTAGTATTTTCAGTTGATCATTACCGATTGAAAGAGTGGATAACGTCTTGCACTTTGATGTTAAGTGAAGCTGGGCTGCTTAACTCGACACTCAGCAAGACGGTCATCTTCATTGGCTCAATGGATAATTATGACGGACCCCAAAGATGAACATCAAAGCTTCCATATATCCATACATTGTTTTGTTAACCATTTCTGCCGTTCCATGATGTCCTTTTCTGTCCAGCTTTTCAAATTCGCAAGGTCCCTGTTGATTATGAGCTTAGAAGACTTCTTGTATTCTCCCGTTTTCTTTGTAAATATCTGATTTCTTATTTTAGTATTCACTTTTCCCAATAGCAGAGTTTGATTACCCAGTTTATGGATTAGGTTCGTGTAATCCATCTGGTTTTCCTCCAGATATTTATCCCATTCCTTATCAGGAGTTTTCGGAAGAATATGTTCCAGAGTAATTTTGTCCGAAAATGTTTCCTGATCAGGAGCGAGTTTTCGTTCTATCTTTTTTAAAATATATGTTGCCACCTTGTTCAGCTTTATATCTTTTACCTCCAAAACAGACTCGAAAACTTTATCAGAAAGATCTCGCTTCAGAAAATGTTTCCGAACTTGACTAGCTTTTGTAATCTCTTTGTTGCGTATTTTGATGGCGAGATCGCTGAAAAATTTTTCTAGCTCCTTGCTTTCCTGTTCCCCTATGGTGAGATATCTGAACATGAAGGTAGTACAATCACGGATCACATTTTTAAATTCCTTCACATCAAGGTTGAATGCTGCCATCAGCAATGGAAGCGGAATAGTTGCGCTAAGTGTTTGTAAATCCATTAACAAGCCAAGCAAATCAGGATGTTTAGCGTCCCAAAACTCTTTCATTGGCTTTATGAGTGCTTCATAAGTGTCAACCTCATCTGTAAGATTTTCCATAAACTTATAGGCAGTTTGTTCGTCCTTAATGTGTTGGCGTATTTCTTCTAATAGCACAGGTTCCTTCACAACTTCTCTAGAAGAAAGCCAATAATGTCTAAGGAAATTGTTCATGTTTCCCGAGACAAGCTGATCTCTAACCCCATCCCAATACTCTTGAATGAATTCTTTTCCCTTCTTTACAGTTGTGCAAAGATGAAGTTTCAATAAATCTGATAATGCTAAGTCGAGACCACGATCATTAATTGTCTGGAACATGTTATAAGCCACGAGGTGATCACTAACTTCAGTAGTAACGACAATAAAGTATTCAAGGGCTGCCCCCGCTAAGGACTTAAGCTTCTTGTCTTTCTCATCGATGTCGAAGCCCTCGATTTCTCTGGAAAGATTCGTATGGAAATAGTTATAGCAATTGAATATTAATTTGTTTGAAGGAACCGTAGGTTTGGATTTGAATTCCTTTTCTCTCTGGTTGAAATTTTTGATGTCTTTCACAAAAGTTTTGAAGAAGTCTTTATTGATTCGAGACAGAGTAAGCAATGGTATCGGTGGAAGATGCGATTCGAGCATGCTACTCTGAGTTATATAGCTATTAATCTTGTCTTGTGTTGTTTCAAGATTGAGTTCGTAACACAGATCACGAATGGCACAAAGGAATAGAATAACTGTGGTTATTCTTTGTTGCCCTTCGATAATTTCAGAATCTCCATTGGTTGTTTTTTTCAGGGTCATGAACCCAAAGAAGTGACCCCTTTTCTTCTGAAGTGCCTCTTGAACGTCTTCGAGAAAGTCTACCCAGTGATCTTTTGTCCAAGAATATTCCCTTTGAAAGAACGGAACCTGAAAGGGACCTTCTCCTAACAGCTGCCCAATACTTTTAGTATTGATATTATGAACCCCAATATCCACTTTTGCCATGATTGCCTCCCTTGAATTATCAGTAAGTATTTCTCCCCGGGGGGTTACCTGAATGCTATTTACAGTTAGAAATCTACCATCTTCCTAAAGGGCTGTCAATTGACGTATTCAGGAAGAAGTCCTCACCTCCGGGTGGCCCTTTATCTACTGGGTCTTGAGGAAGTCTCTGCCAAGGATTGTATTGTCTGTCAGATCAATAATTGCCCTCCACATCGTGACCCCCCCATGCCCATCCGATCCTGTTTGAGAATAGTCTATAAAACTTGTATGCAGGAGTTAACAGATATTAAAGAGGAAATATTCTTTAAGAAAGAGTCGAACCCGTTACCCTTTGAAGAACAACCTTTCCCTTATTTTAAGAGGCCTACAGAAAAGGCGAGCAAGAATTGACCGGTGTAATATAAGGGCAAACCGAGAAGCCGATTTCGGTATTCCTCTTTTATGAATTTGTTCCTCGCAACAAAAACATCTGAGAAATAGAAACACAGGGACCCGAGTAAGATGAAAACCCTTCCGGAAATTTGGAAAGAGGATTTCCAAAAAACTGCCCAGGCTCCGGATGCCATGACGGTTATGACCAGGATATATAACAACACGGGAATAAGCATGGACTTTAAATGAGGACGAAGCCAGAGAAAAATAAGAGCACTCATACAAAAGATTATGAAGAGCCATGCTGAAATCCAGTAATAGATTTGGGTGAGAGATGAAAAGCTAAATATATAAAGAACATGCCCAACCAAAAAAGCGACCAACCCCACCATAAATGCTTTTTTCTGTGGTAAAGCCAGACAGACATCGCCGATGAGGCAAAAAATTAAACCCACGAAGAGATAATGATAATAAGCTGGAACTGGATGAAGCTGTAGTAGCCCCGTAATGACAAAGAGCAACGAAAGAATGGATTTCACGATTAATAAAGGTTTTCTATCTTCCTTTTTCTCATAATAAAGTAATCCCACTAGCAAAATGAAACCAAAAACGATAATGATAGCATTCATCATGCTTCATCTCCCCCAATATTCCCATGTAACATCTGGTGAGAGTCTATAAAACGCTTGTAGTCAAGTTAACTTAAGATAGCAACGGAGGCCTAAACTTTGAAGGCATTATATGGGGGGTGATTGGAGAAGTCAACACGATTGTTTTTGGGAGGTGGGACAGGTTGTGGGTTACACCTACTACTCTTCGGTCCAACATATCCTACAAGGTTGACGATTACGGAAAGAAAGCAAGTATGAGGAAGGCTTTAGATAAAAAAGGCCAGAGCCACTTATGGCCCTGGCTTCGTTCAATTCCAAAAAGATTGTGAGCGTAGGAATTAAATTGGAAAACTAAAAGCCCCCTGATCGGAAAACTATCATGAGGAGGGTTTCTGAACCGGGGGTCCGAGGGTAAAGACGGCAAGCCGCAAGCAATAATAAGATGGCAAGAATTGTTTGTTTTGAATATTATCTCCAATCCCCTAATAAGATAAAGGGGGCCCAGAAGAAGGGATGGGAGCATTCAATCGACATCTCTGGCCGATAATTGATCGATTGTGTAATGCCCCCTGAACCCCTCTCCACATGGAAGCGAATGCTCGATTTCATCAAATCGAGCTGAGCCTTTCGAAGGGCCTCAGACTTGGACATGGTCTTGAGGTTCTGATAAAAGGCCCTCATGAGTTCAACCGTGGAATCATCTGAAACCTTCCACAAGGAGGCAACCACACTGGGTGCCCCGGCATGAATAAATGCCCTGGAAAGGCCTATTAAATCATCCCCCTGTGGAAAATCACCCGTTTCACCTCGCACTAAAGCCGTCTCACAGGCAGATAGCGTCACCAGATTCGCCTTGATCTCCATATCAAAGATCTCATTTACCGTAAGCCTCCCATCATCCCTTTCCGATGGAGTAAATCTAAGGTTTGACTTGAGGGGGTCTGATTCGATCATCTCCCCATGGGTCGAAAGAAGGATCATGTCATACTGAGGCCCCTGACTCTTTACTGAGGTCTTCGTGGCCTGCTTCCCTGTAAGGACTAACTTTTTGTCAAAGATGGCCGAGACCTCCTTGACTTCCACCTCTGCTGCCGGAAGGGGCGATAATCCAGTAGTTGGGTTTCCCACAGCAAAGAGGTCCACACGATTCCCTTTATTCTTTGCCCTGGCATACTTCAGCACACTCGCCGAGGGAAGGTAGGTTATGGTAAAAGACTCGATGAGGTATTTCCCTTCTTTGGATAACAAGGCTTGAAAAGGAAGATAATGCAGCATCCCCTGGGGAGCGATGATCAGATTCTTCTTGCCAGAGATTTCCTCCTCGATAGGCCGGATCAGGATCTTGTAGAGCTCCGAGAGGGGCCTCTCATAGGTCTTCGTGGTCAAACGATCCAGGGTAATCCCTTCTACAGCCCTGGCCCTGAATTCTCTGATCTCCTGAAAAAGGTTCTTCGAGTCTGCCTCCAAGGGCACAGCCAGAACCTTTTCCCGTGTGGCGACAAAGACAAACCGACCCTCCACGCCCATAAAATACTCAAGAAGCACTGTGTCTCCATCAAGCAACATCTGGATCTCCCTCGCTTTAAGGGGGTTGATGGTGATCAGGGAGGCAAGTTCGGGGTTTAGTTTCTCAATCTTCTCCAGAATCTCTCGGTGCTGAGCCTGCATGCGTTCAAGCTCTGAAATCTCCTTTTCCGGTCCTCGAGCCTTTGAAATCTCTTCTTCTACCTCTTGAGACGTCTCAAATCCAATTCTCCCCTGCTCCGTGGAGATCTCATCGATTCGCTTTCTGAGTGCCCGTTCCTGGGTGAGCAGCTCATTCTCCTCCTTATTCTTCGAAGAGAAGCCCTTCTCCGCTAACATATCGAGCATGACCCTCGCCCTGGCCCGTTCAAGATAATGCAATGCCTCAGGAGTTCGTTGCATCTTTTGTAGGAGTTGAATCATCCGTTCATAAACCCGGAGTTTGTCCTTCATGAAGAGGGCCTTGAGACCTGGGTCCGTGAACTTGCCTCTCATCGATTCGATGATCGTGATCGCCTTGGCATAATGTTCAAATGCCTTCTGGTTGTCTCCCTCTTTCTCCGCAATCCATCCCAGGCCGTTCTGGGCCCGCCACATGGAGTCAGCCTTTTGGACCTTTTCAGATTCCATAAGAGCATCACCGTACGAATTCTTTGCCTCCTCGTACCTATTCAACCTCGATTGGGCATCGCCGAGCCCAAGGTACGCATAAGGCTTGCTGCGGAAATTGGTATCCCTCTTCTTGCGATATTCCAGTGCCTTTCCGAAATGAGCCAACGCATCGCTGGGATTGTTCAATTGTAACAGTGCGTCCCCGATACTACCCTCAATTTGCCCATACAGATTTATGTCGCCTGTTTGCTGCACCATCTCCAAAGCCTTCTCGAAAAAGGTTAGAGCGTCCTGGTAGCGGCTCAGACGAGACAACGCGTCCCCCATAACCCACAGTACATAGCCTTTTTGGTTGCGATTCCCAGATCGCTCGGTGAACTCCAGCGCTTTTTCGGCGAATGCCTTAGCTCTGTCGATTCTGCCCATACAGTTTTCATTTATAGCTGATGTCACCCAAATATAGCTATTATCTGCGTCAGACCAGCTTGCCGCGTCCTCTCTGAGTCTTCGCAGGATGGCCTCAGCTCTTGAATAATCTCCGGCATCGTTCGTGAGAAAGAATGCCATTCGAATCCAAAGATTCCTCAACTGAGATTCCCCAGGTCGGCTGTTGATGAACGTCGTTATGTCCTCCTCCATGCGTTCCTGGTGTTCTTGATCCCAGATGAGGACTGTGGCAGTGAATCCGCCTTTCTTCCGCTCTGGGAGGTCAAGGTTAATCCAAAAATTGAGGGTTCCAGCGCCTCCGTTTTGGATCACATTCATGTTATGGGGATTCTTGCCGCTATCAGCTCCCGAGCCTAACCGGACCACTGGTCCATAGCCTATCTTGAAACGCAAACACCACCAAGGCGGAAACCGCCACTTTTCCGGTTCATACTTATCTTGGATCTCCCCTTTGGCAAGAACTGCCACCACAGCCCCTGCCGGCACCGTAATCCCGGTGCTGTTCCACCACCCCATTTGCGCCACAGATATGTTTTCATAGATTTTCGCCCCTCCCATCGCGCCAGCTTCAATCGCCAATTCCTTCTTTCCTTTCTCTGATGGGGGGACAATGGTAAATAATCGCTCTTCAGTGAGTTCCCCATCGACGTACAGTTCCACCCTCCACTTGCCTAGTTTGTCAGCGAAAGAGGACATTGGGAGGTCATGATAAAAAATTCGCGACGTAAAACGGGGATCAAATGCGACACGCTCTGCGTCATGTCGGGTTTCAATCGTTTCAACCCTTTTCCCTTGGGGATCGTACCAGACAGTCTTTAGATCAAAATCCTTTTTGATGACGCCTAACTTGAGAGTGATGTAGTAATACACGGTTCGGTCCTTAGACGGTTTAAATTTGCTCTTGAAAACAAAATCGCGCGTATCGTATCTATATTTGCCCGTCAAAAAGACGTTTTCGCTTGATAATCCTACCATGTCGTGCACCAAAAAATGCCCTTTTCCCGATAAAAAGCCTTTTTTCATAGTGCACGATGAGACAATCAAAACTGTGATTAAGAGCAAAAACCCCTTTCTCGCCATGTTGCCCATCCGTCTCCTGATACTCGACTTGGGCGATGAATAAGGATTCCTAAGCAGGTACTGCAAGCCTCTCATTCTGCGACCCCTTTCCGATGATTTGCCACGGTTCCCCAAGGAGTATATAACGGTGAGGCCCGGTCTTTGATAAGAACTTCCTTTCGGTGGGGTTGAATATACGAAAAATGGAGTTGTATGTCAAGGGGAATATACCACAACGACAAGATATAAAGGAAGGTTTTAGGCCAGTATTGCAGGTAACGATTACCAAGTGAAAGCTTGCATCATTGCCGAACTCTCTCAATCAACGATTTCAGGAAGTACTCTACTGCATCGCTAAAAGAGAGAGCGAAGGGAGAACAAGGGGAGGAAGCATGATAGGGAGTAAGGAGTTTAAAAAATGTAAGGGCAGGTGAGTCTATGAAAGGGGTCGGACCTTGACAGAGGACAAAGTATTTGTAAGATAGCCTGAAGGTTCTTTTCCTATCTCAAGGATGCCATTCACAAATCCAACGTTATCCTTCACGCCTCCGCCATCATGGCGAACCATTACATCTGATCCTCTTTGCTGTTTCCAAATTCATAATTTATTGAATTGTTTCAAGGAATTAAAAAGTATGAAAGACTCAGGAGAATCTATATTGTTCCTTCCCTTGAAATAATCCTTTCCTGCATGTTATTTTTAATCGACCATGAAACTTCGGGTGGGAGCCAATTGGGACATTTCCTTTCTTGACGCAGTGAAGGGGACTTCCGTAGATGCCCTCTTTGGAAAGCTCCCTTTCGATATTGTAGGAGGGGCGAGGCCTGGGTTTATTCTGCCCCAAGTGGATCGAAACGATGTGAAGGAATACATTCAGGCTTGCCACCAAAGGGGTTTAGAATTCAGTTACCTTCTGAACGCCCCCTGTCTCGGAAACCTTCAATATTCTAGAAAAGGTTATAGGCAACTGATCGACCTCCTCGGATGGATCGACCAATCCGGTGCGGATTCGGTCACTGTAGGTATCCCGTATCTAATCGATCTTGTAAGAAAACGCTTTCCTCGCCTCAAGGTAAAAGTCTCCACAACGGCTCGGGTCAACACAGTGAGGAAGGCCCTTCAATATGAAGAGATGGGAGTCGAGGAGATCATCATCGATGAGCATATTAATCGTGAATTTAAAACCCTCGAGGCGATCCGAAAAGCAGTGCAGTGTAACTTAGAATTGATCGTCAACAACATCTGCCTCTGGCAATGCCCCTATAATTACGAACACGTCAATCATGATGGCCATGCCTCAAGGGAAGGAGAGGAGGAAGAGTACTGCTACCTCCAGTATCCAGGATACCTCTGCCTTTACAGAAAATTGATGGACCCAGTGGAACTCCTGAAATCCCCCTGGATCAGGCCAGAGGATATCCATCACTATGAGGGTTTGGGCTACGATCATTTTAAAATCACTGAGCGATTTAAGCGAACACCTCTTCTTCTGGAACATGTCAAGGCCTACGAAGACCGCCGGTATGATGGAAATCTCTTAGATCTTTTTACCCTTCCAAGGAGAGGGGCTTTCACCCCTCTCCATCTGGAATACTTTATCAAACCGGAACATGTGAACATTATGAAGGTTTCCGAATTGGGGAAGGTCTTCGACCTGGAGGTCCGGGAACTCATTCAGATAGATAACCGGAGGTTGGACGGCTTCATTGAACATTTTAAGAACAAGGATTGTAATCAGACCTCCTGCTCTCAATGTCGATACTGCGAAAATTTATTTGGGAGGGTAGCCGTGGTGAATTCTCAGGAAGTGAAAAGGGCTGCTCAAAGGGTCAGGGATTTCTCTGAAAAACTTCTTTCCGGAGAGATTTTCGAAATCCCGTCTTCCCATCTTATCTTTCGCATTCCATTGGTCAAACCCCTGCTAAAATATCTTGTTAAGCTTCAACTGAGAAAAGAACAGAAGACCCATCGCCAAGAAGGCTGATATCAGGAAACCAAAGAATGAGATTCTTGCTCGTTGACCCGCCCCATAAGATCTGGACGATTCTTCGGGCCTGGGTTCCTTCCCCGGGGTGTCTTCAGTTGCTGGGCTATTTGGAAAGAGAACAATTCAACATTGACTATATGGATTGCACCCTTAACGAAAACCCGTGGAGAGATCTCGAAGAGAAAATTCGAAGGGAAAAACCGGATGTGATCGGCATTTCCGTCATCTGTACAGCCTTCATCTATGATGGAATGAATGCTGCCAACCTGATTAAAGCGGTCAACCCAAAATCGATCACCATCATGGGAGGAGAACACCCTTCTTTCATGGCAGAGGAGACGCTCAGGGATTGCCCTGCCATAGATTATGTCTGTGTGGGAGAGGGGGAGGTGACCCTGAAGGAATTTCTCAGGGCTGTTGAGAAAAAAGAAGATCTCTCCAAAGTCTTGGGTCTTGCCTATCTCAATGAAAAAGGAGAATTTGTTTATACCGGGGATCGGCCATTCATCGAAGACTTGGACACCCTCCCCATGCCTGCATACCACCTCGCCAAGATGGAGCATCCTTACGTTGAGCTTCCCTCCGAAGGGAGGAGAGGATTGGTGGTCAATTTTTCGAGGGGATGTACCTGGGACTGCACCTTCTGCTCAGAATCGGCCTTTTATAAGAGGACCTGGAGAAAGCGAAGCCCCAAACTGATCGCTGATGAGCTCCAGCTTCTCAAAGAGAAATACAATCGGGATATTTTTTATATTGGGGATAACACCTTCAATGTGACACGGGAGCAGGGAATCGGCTTTATTGAGGAGATGCTGAAACGAAAGACAAACCAACACTTCTGGTTACAATCCAGGGCTGACCTCATTATCCGGGACGAAGATTTATTGGATGGGTTTCGAGAGACGGGTGCCTATCAATTCATGATGGGCCTTGAATATCATGCCGATTCTGTGCTCAAAGATATCCGAAAGCGCCATACAGTCGAACAGGCCCGAAAGGCCATGGAGCTTCTGAAGAAACATAAACTGATGGTTATGGCGACGTTGCTCATCGGCCATTGGGAGGAGACAGAAGAGGATCGCAAGGCTTTCCTAAAATTCTTCAGGAAATATGTGGATCACTTCGGCCTCAACCTGATCACCCCTCTTCCTGGAACTCCGCTTTTTTATCAGATGAAGGGGCAGGGAAGAATCGAGGATTTGGATTATCGTAATTTCGATTATCTCCACGCCATCATGCCAACCAAAGAGGCGGATAACTTGGAGCAGGTGAACCTCATTTATAAAGATATCATGAGGCGGTACTATTGGCGACCGAGGGAATTGTTGAAGTTGTTTTCACCCAATCCGATTCTGAGACATCACCATCGGTATTACATCACCAAAGTAGCTTTTAATATTATGATGCACGAGATCTTTGGAAAGCCGATGTGGGTACAACCCAACTACCAAGAGTATAAGGATTATCTGGTGGAAAGGGGAGAGGCCTTACACGAAAGGTTGAGGGCCTTAGTCAAGTAGCGAATCTCAATGTCCACATATAAATAAATGGATTAGATCTCTTGAGAAATGAGGCGTCTATGTGATAAGAAATGATATTGTCAAAAGTTTTATGAAAAGTAGTGAATGAGATATGAAAGCAGGGGCAGGATGGATGACCAGGGAGAACGGCAAGAGGTTAATCAGCAAGAGTTATCCATCCCGCCGGGGCAGAGATTTTAAAGGTGCAATTTATTTTACATTGGGACCTATTTTCTACTTGAAACGGAAATCGAGTTTAAAATCATAGAGCCAGGGGATCGTTGGTTTTACCCCCTCTGAAGAAAGCTTTTCTG
>Ga0315280_10002619_pt1 | contig 28884 bp, 21 predicted proteins | sample YL17G06_40_MG_FD_203697 | JGI IMG/M metagenome (GOLD analysis project Ga0315280, IMG submission 203697) | Sediment microbial communities from Yellowstone Lake, YNP, Wyoming, USA - YL17G06_40 | ecosystem: Environmental > Aquatic > Freshwater > Lake > Sediment | place: USA: Wyoming | collected... | reverse complement strand
GATGGCGGCGTCGAGGGCGGGAACGCAGTGGCCCTTGCTCAAGATGAAGTAGTCGCGTCCGTCCCAGTGAGGGTTCCGCGGGTCCACATTGAGCGCGTCGAAGTAGAGGGCGGCCAGCATGTCCGCGATCGACAGAGCGCCGCCGGTGTGGCAGTCCGACATACCCGCGATGCGCGCCACGTGCACCCTGATGCGCCGGGCCTGTTCCTCAAGATACCGGACCCTCTGATCCAGCGGCGTCACGGCATTGCCACTCCCGTCATCGGTACAGCGGCTCCTCTGAGCGCCCGCTCTTGGACGACCTTTCCGCCGCCTCCAGGACCGCGATCACCCGGCGGCCGTCTTCCCCGGACACGGGAACAGGCTGGCCCCGGAGCAGGTGTTCGGACAGGTCGGCGTAGTACGTAGCCCAGTCGGACTCAAGGTATGGCACCTCCCGCTCACCCGCGGCGGTGCAAAGGCGAAAGCTGCCGCCCGGCGGGCCGTTCAGTTCCCGGCAGTAGCCATCGATGGCGCCATGGCCCGAGTCCACGATCGCGCCCTCCGTTCCGAGGATGTACCACAGGTATGGCCTGCCCACGTACGCGATGCTCGACTGCAGGATCTCCGCCACACATCCGTTCTCGAATCGCACGATGGCTCGCGTCTGATCCTCGTTGGAAGCCCCCTGTCGCACCCTGTGGAAGAACCCTGTGACCTGGGTCATGGGCGCAGGCACCATCGACAGGACCCAGTCGATCGCATGGGCGCCCCAATCGTAGAGAGCCCCGCCGGATACCTCCTTGCTCGCGCGCCACGGCTCGCCCGGCCGGCCGTAGCCAGAGTCGCCGCTGTAGCCCATCGCGGTCACCTCGATGTGGAACACCTCGCCGATGAGCCCCTGCGCGATGACCTGGCGGATCGCGCGCACGTTACCGTCGTGGCGTCGGTTGTGGAACACAGCCAGCGTGCGGCCGGCACGCTCCGCCGCCTCGACCATCTGCGTCGCCTCCGCCACGGAGATGCACATGGGTTTCTCCACAACGGTGTGCTTACCGGCATCAAGGCACCGGACGGCAAGAGACACGTGGGTGTTGTGTGGAGTGACTATCGAGACCAGGTCGATGTCCTGCCCCTGTAGCATCTGGTCAAGGTCGGTGTACGTGTCCACCTCGGGGAAGTCGCGCCCGGCCTTCGCGGCGCATTCCGGAGCCCTGTCGCAGATGGCGACCAACTGCATGTCGGGCACCGCTTGCATCCAGCGGGCGTGCATCCACCCCCAGTCGAAAACGGGACCATAGCCGACGATCGCGCAACGTACCATGTCCGCCACCAGCCCTTGCCACCTCCGGATTCGCTCGCTCCGCTCATTGGTACCAAGCATGCGCCCCGCGCACAGGGGTCGCACGGTAGGCCCCAGCCTCGCCCATTACAGTCGCGCCTTCCACACGGGGAGGTGTACTCGACGCCGCCGCCCGAGACCTCCACGGGTTGCGACGGAAGCGGAGCGCGCCTCCGGCGCCGCCCTCGCAAGGCGCTACAGGTTCGTCGCTCGCGCGGCATTCCCCTGGGCGACGGCCCCCTGACCACGCGGTCGGACCAGAGCGCTCGTGGCTTGTCACCGTCGTCGGTCCGCTGCCGGCGGCGATCGCCGCACAGGAACGGCACGTCGGACGGGAGAAGCAGCCGGCGTCGGGCGGGAGTTCTGACTGCCGACGACCACGGTGGCCCGTCACCCGAGGGGTCCCCAACGAGTGCTCCCCGACCACCTGCGAGTACCGGTGTGTGATTGGAGTTGTCCATGAGGAGAGCCGTCTTTGCCCTCTTGCTCGGACTGATCGGCGCGTCCAGCGGCGCGCGCTCGGATGAACCCGCTTACCGCGACATCTACCCCGACACGTGGGTGGCGACGGACGCGCTTGGCAGAACCATGCCGGATCACTCGATCGTGGGCCCGGTCAAGGAAGACCAGCGCCGCGTCGTGGGCATCTTCTACATCGCGTGGCACAGCGACGCGCTGGGCACCCTTAGAAGCCCATATACCGCGGACGTAACCAGGGTACTCAGCGGCGATCCGAATGCGCGGCTCGATGCCAAGCATCCGCTCTGGACGGAAGGCTCGTACCACTGGGGCGAACCGGAGATGGGCTACTTCCTGAGTAAGGACGAGTATGTCATCCGCAAGGACATGTCCATGCTGGCCGACGCCGGAGTGGATGTCCTCGTGATGGACGTCACCAATGCCGTCCGGTACTGGGACGAGTGGGACGTCATCTTCCCCGTGATGCAGAAGATGAAGGCCGAGGGCAACAAGGTGCCTCAGTTCTGCTTCTGGGCGTTCAACGGCCCGGTCATCACGGTGGTGCAGGACCTGTACGACAGGGTCTACAAGACGGGCAAGTACGAGGACCTATGGTTCATGTGGGACGGCAAGCCGCTACTGCTGTGCAACGGCACGCCGAGCTCCGACGCAAATGGGCCGGGCGTGCAGAACCCGAACCCACACTATGACGCAGCCGCCAAGACCGACCCGGCGAGCCCGCACTACGGCGACCCCGACTACGCCGACGAGTTCTACGAGGATTACTCCAAGGAGGTGAAGAGCTTCTTCACCCTGCGCACCATGTGGTGGGGGTACTACGAATGGGCCGGGCGCCGTTACATCGGGACGGAAGACAACTGGAGTTTCGGCTACGACATGGCCGATGACAGGGTCAAGGCGATGGACCCGCGCGACCTCGTGTCGACCCACGAAGGGAAGAGAGAAGAGGCGGCCGTCACGCCGGCCCAGCATCCGTCAAGCCTGACCGGCAAGTCGTGGACACGGGAACGAGGCGAGCCGGAACTGGACGAGCACCATCTCCCGGTGCCTACCTACGTACCCTGGCTCGGGAAGACGGTTGAGCACCCCGAGGGCTACGGCGCCTACTTCCAGCAGAGATGGGACGAAGCGGTCGAGAGCGCCCCGCAATTCCTCTACATCAACGACTGGAACGAGTGGACCGCAGGCAAGTACCAGCCGGCGGCCGGGCAGAGCGTCCCGTTCATGCGGCGCGCCGGCACCTACTACTTCGTGGACCAGTACAACGCGGAGTTCAACCGGACCATCGGTCCGATGAAGGGCGGCTACACCGACAACTACTACATGCAGATGGCCGAGAACCTTCGACGCTACAAGGGCGCTAGGCCCATCCCGGAGGTGCGCGGCCTACGCCAGATCAGGATAGATGGCGGCTTTGCAGACTGGGACGCGGTGAAGGTAGAGTACCGCGACACTGTCGGCGACACGTTCCACCGCGACTACGGAGGGTACGGCGGCCTGCGTTACACCAACGACTCGGGCCGCAACGACATCGTCACCAGCAAGGTCGCTGTCGGCCGCGACGTGGTGTACTTCTACGTCGAGACCAGCCAGGCGCTGACGCCGCACACGGACAGCAACTGGATGCTGCTGCTCGTCGATGCCGACAACAACCATGACACCGGCTGGTACGGCTATGACTACCTCATCAACAAGAAGGTCGTAGACGAGAAGACCACGACGCTCATGCGCTACACCTTAAACGCATCAGCCGATCCGTGGGTCGAGGTGGCGCGGGTGAGATACCGCTACACGCGACGAGCGCTCGAACTGGCCGTGCCGCGCAGGCTGCTGGGCCTGACGGGCGACGCCTTCACCTTCGATTTCCACTGGTGTGACAACCCCGCCGATCTTGCGGACCCCATCTCCCTTTGCACGAGCGGCGACAGTGCGCCGAACCGGAGGTTCAACTACCGCTGCATCTGGAGGAGGTGAGGACCGTCGGAGCGTGCGCTACTCGGGCGCCCACGTCGGGTCGGAGCCTAGAGCGATCACGTCCGGGCATTCGTAGCCGCTGCCGGCATCGTGAACGGCGACGCGTGTGGGGCCGGCAGGGAGATCGAGTTCGCCGACCTTCACCCAGGTGAACCGCCCTTCCGGCGGGCCGGGCTCGCCGTGACTCGGCGGGAAGACCTTGCCAGCGACCTCGACGCTGAATGCGCGGTTCTGGTCCCCAGCGAGGAGGCCGCGCGCCCACACCGCATACCGACCGTCCTCGCGGAGCGTGACCGTCCGCTCTATGACGGTTCCCCGCTGCTCAGGCCCGAGGCTCACACGGAAGCCCGTCCCCGAGTAGCCCGGGTAGTTGCTCCGGAAGACCCAAGGGCCGTCCATGAACTCCGTCTCGAGCCAGTACACCCCGCGGGCGTCGAGGGCCGCCGCGCGCCGGAGAGTCTCCCTCTGAACGTCTAGGTCCGCGCGGAAGTGCTCCAGGCCCTCGTGCCAGTTGAGCGAGAGCAGCATGTCCGTCGGGTTCACGTAGGTGCGATCCGTCAGGCCGACCAGTCGCTCGTATGCCGCGAGTGCCTCGTGGGTGTGGATGAGTGTGGCGCGGTGCTCGGCAAGCGATCCCGTGCGCTCCGCTACACCCCGGTGGATCGCCGCCTCGACCTTGCCGCGCCAGGCCTCGGTGATAGCGACCAGCGCCTCCGAGTCCGTCACGAAGCGCCCGGCCTCGGCCCGGTTCAGCGTGGCGCTCTTCGCCGCGGCGTGCGCCAGGCCCAGTGACTCCTTGGCCAGCTCGGTCATCAGACAGGCCACGCGATCGGGCGTCATGGCCTCGGTCACTTGCTCGCCCACCGCGAGGCGCTTCGCGTACTCGGACACGGAAAGCGGAACTCGGTTCGCGAGGTGGGGTTGCCGGTAGCGCTCTCGGTAGCGCTCCAGGAACCACGTGTCACACGGCTGGACGTGGTAGTCCTGCCCATCCGCGGCGAGGATCGCACCGACCGTCTGCTCGGCGCCGATCGCCGTGGGGAAGTAGTTCATGTTCCTGACATGCGTGAGGTTCTGGAGGCCGGGCATGATCGGGCCCGTGGTGTCATACCATCTTCGGAGAAGATCACCTGCGCGCTGGGTGCCGAACCTCTGCGCGAGGTAGCTCGTCCAGTAGCGCGCCTCGCCCACCGCGTCCCGGTCGACCCGCCAGAGGTACCGACCCACGGCCGCGAGCCAGATGGCGTCGCGCTCGAAGGTGAGGAGCTTTGGGCCCGGCGGCCATAGGCCGGACTGGCTGGGGTCGAGCCTGTCGAGCGTGTACGGCCAGCGCCAGCTCACCATTCCGTAGACCTCGGCGCCGTCGATGCCGGCCTTACGCCACTCGGAGACCATCTCGTGTACGAAACCGGGGCTGCCCCATCGGAAGGGCTTCACATCAGCGGCCTCGTGGAGGTTCACGATGTGCTTCCGCGCGACGCGCCGCCAGTACGCGTGCCGCGGGTCGGGCACAGGGCTCACGATCATCTCCACGTTGTGCTTGAGCTCCGTGTACAGGTTGTCGTACTCGCCGACGCAGACCTGGCGGAAGCGCTCGGCGTCGAGCGTCCAGTCGCGGACGACAATCGTCGGGTCCTTGCCACTCTCCTTCGCCGCCGCGAAGATCACGTCCCGTATCCACTCCGGCTGGTACTGCGAAGCGAGCGCCTCCCCGGGGCACACGTAGAGACCTACCGCGGGGAAGGCGACGAGGAAGCGGGTCAAGCTGTAGCGTACGAACCGCGCCACGAACTCGTTCGGCCGGCTGTAATGGACCGGGATCCCCCTCGAGCTGGCAAGAGCCTTCGGGATGTGGATCTGGTAGAAGTGCACGAGTACGCTGATGTTTCGGCGGGCGCACTCGCGGGTGAACCACGCGAACTGCTCCTGGTTGCGCAGGAGCTGCTCGCGGCTGAGGCTGGTCGCGTCGGGGTATTCCGGGAGTTCGACGATGCTCGGGAAGAGGTGCCCGCTCCACAGGAAGATTGCGTTGAAGCGGTTCTCGAAGAGGTAGTCAAGGAACTGCGTGAGCAGCTCCCTGTCGTAGAACCACGGGAACTCCTCAGGCGTGAGCTCGTAGTCGTAGCTCGCGTCCTTCATCAGGAAAAGGGCGGTGCCGCGGAGCTCGAAGTCGGGACGCCCCGCGAGCCGTGCCTGCCGGGAGCCTGAGCGGAGCCACTCCTGCACGCCGTAGAGCACCCCGGCGGGCCCGCCACCCAAGATGCGCACTCCGCCCGCCTCGGGCTGGACGCGGTAGCCCTCGGCACCCGTGATCGCGGGATCGACCCCGAGCGTCGCACGCGCCTCCTGACCGGCGCGCGCGAGTAGCTCACGCGCGTAGCCAAGGCGTGGGTCGTCCTCCGCGCCCGCCCGGGTACATGCCAGCACGAGCAACGCGAGTGTCGCGGGGCATAGGATGCGAGTGAGCCGACGCAGAGCCATCGGAGTCCGTCCGTCGCGAGCCGGGAGCCGGCTGCGGACATCAGCGTCCGCGGAGCGCGTCGGCGAGCTTCGCCGGCACGTCGGGCGCGGCCTGGCTGGACGTACGGGACTTGGTTCGAACCGCAGTGCCTGGGGCTTGAGACACGGGCCGCACGGGCGTACACTCGGCTCAGCGCCGCATACAGGAGCAGTTGCGGACAGATGGACCGGCATGCCGTTCCGGAGGTCGACGCAGAGACCGGCGACCGGGCCGCGTGGTGTCGGGCCTTGCTTGACCGTGCCTCTGCGTGCCGCACCCGCGGACGCCGTCGCAGGTGTCCGTGAAGCGATCGGGCCGTATGTTCAGACGGACGTCGCTGAGCCGCCGCCGGGGTCCGAGCGGGAGACGGTGAGAGTGTAGTGGCAGGCGGGCTAGCCACGCACGAGGGGTGAGTGGGAGCCGATGGAGATGAGCCGTGAGGAGCAAGCCGCGCGGTCGGGGGTGGTGACCCATGACTACCGGCATCGAGTCGAATGTGGGCGGGCTTGAGTACCAGGTCGACGTGAGTGTACTGCTGCTCCTGGATCGCCTGCTACATGGCGGCGCCGGCTCTGTGGTGATCGAGCCGAGGTGCGGCAGCGATGCGGCGGCGAGCTACCCCTCTGACGACTCGGGCGACTCGGATGAGACACCCGGTGCGCTTCTCTATGCGATCTCAGCGGGCTGCCGGGAGGTGCTGCAGGTCAAGGGGAAGCGCCACCAGCACTGGACCCTCGGTCAGTTCACCAAGGGCGTGCTGGGCAAGGTACTCGAAGACGACCCAGGCCGGGCCAGTGTGGCAGAGCTGCTCACCAGAGACCAGAGTGTCTGGCTCACGTTCGCCACCAACGCTTCCGTCAGCTCTGATCTCGCCGCACTCGTCTGCGGGGCCGATGGCGACATCAGCGCCACTCGTCCGGGCAGCCGAAGCGCCTGGGACGACTCGGATCTCGGTCCAATCAGGGCTGCGTCTGGTGCGGTCAACCGGGTCCGAATCTGCCAGCACCTCGCCCGCGCGGCGTCACAGGAGTCGGCCAAACGGATCCTCCGGGAGCAGGGGGTGCCAGCGCACATCGCGGAGTCGGCCTGGCAAGAGCTGCATGACGTCACCTGGGGCTACCTAGAGAAGGGCGGGGTCGTCACTAGGGAGTGGCTCGCAGAGGCCGTCGAGCGCTGGCAGTGCCGCCCGCCAAGGGACAAGGTTGCGTTCGTCAAGCCGCCTCTCTAGGACCAGATGAGGCAGATGCTCCAGGAGCGGCATGTGCTGGTCATCGTCGGCCCGCCATTCGTTGGCAAGTCGTGGGCAGCGCAGCATCTTGCCAGAGAGCTGTGCGAGACACCGGGTGGTGCCTACGAGTATGTGCTGTGCTCGTCGCGCGATCCACAGGACCTTCTCGGCCGGCTCGGGCAACCAGGCAACATGGTGCTGTTCGTCGACGACGTGTTCGGCGCCACGCAGTGCGAACCAGAGCTCATCAGCGCCTGGGAGGGGGGACTCCCCTGTCTCGCCGATGCCGTGCGCGAGGAGAAGAAGGTCATCATCACGTCTCGGACGCCGGTTCTGGTTGACGCGCTGCCCCACCTGGAGAAGCACCGGATCCGGGCCCTTGCACGGGCTGCCGTCACGCTGGGCGACGACTGCTGGCCATCGGCCAGCCTGAGGTGTGTCCTCCGAAACCATGTAGATGCGAAGGGGCTCGGACCCCGTTCCCGAGACTTGATCGCGAGCAACGAGCAGGCTATCGTGCAGGCGCTCAAGTACCCCCTCGAACTCAAGCAGTTTGTGGACGCTGCGGCCGAGTCAGCGGATCTCGGCCGCGACCTGGGCAGGATCATCGAGCACTCCCAGCACGTCGAGGACAGCTTCTACCAGTACGTAGTCCACGCGCTGGGGCCCGCTTCGCAGGCGCTTTTGCTCGCAGTGGGACTCCTCGACCAAGCAGCACCCGTGCAGACGGCGAGAGACCTCTTCGAGGAGGTATGCCCGCTGTTCGAGGTTCGGCTTCCTGAGGCTAGCTTCGACGGCGTGCTGGCTCGCGAGAGAGACTCAGGACGTCTCGTCCTCGATGCTGGTCAGGTGCGCTTCAGACACCCTGTATACCGGGCTGCAGTCGGGAGGGCTGCCAGGGACTGGGAGGCGGTATGCAGGAGACTCGTCGGCACGCTGGTGGAGAGAGCGGCGACGCGAGGTGACGGGGACGCTGCCGCTTCGGCGGTAGAGATCGCCGTGTCAATGGAGCTCTGGAGTGAAGGCAATCCTGACGCGGTTTTGGCTGCCGGTGTCCTGAGCAACGCCCTCGATGGCGGCGACGAGGCCGTGCTGACACAGTGGGTTGCCCTAGGCACGCTCTGTGCCGACCGCCCGGACGACAGGAGTTGTCGCCTGTGGGAAGCCGAAGAGCCCCGCCCCCCTCTGGTCGAGGCAAGGAGCGGAGCCCAACTGGCTGCGGCAGCCGCTTGGGAGGTATGCCGATCGTCTGATCTGGTCAGGTCGGCCAGACGATGGACTAACGATGAACGGGAGCTTGTCCGCAGCAGCCGAGGCGCGGACAGAGTGCTCGGATCTGCTCTGGTGGCCTACTGCCGCCATCGAGATGCGGTCGAGGACCTGGGGTCACTGGTGGTACAGGTTGGCGCTCCTCAAAGCATAGCCACGCTGTACGAGCTGCTGAGTACCGAGCCGTCCGCCGTCCGACTGCAGGCAGTGCGTGTCTTGGCGCAGGTCGTGCCCCCCGCCGACTTCGAGCGGTTGGCGGCTGTTGCCGACGACGAGTGCCGAGAGCGGAGCGAGTGGTGGGCGAAGCGCGACGCTGTGCGGGATCCAGATCGCGATGACGAGCTCCCCGAGCACGAGATTGAGCACCTGGCAGAGATGGACCACTGGTGGGGGCTCGAGGGCGGCTACGCCGCGGTGTGTCAGATGGTGGACTCGCCAGAGCACTGCTGGATGGCCCTGAAGTGCCTGCGCGCTGCGTCGGGCGACGAGCGGGCCTTCTGGCTCACGGCGGTCGGGAAGATGGATCACGGTGACGCCCTGGGGCTACTACGGGCCGCTGCTCTAGACTGCGACGACCCATGGACGAGCAGCAGGGCGGTCCGGTCCATCCGGCGCCGGTACCCGGATGAGCTGGCGGGAGTGCTAGCTGAACTACTGGTCCATGGGGGGGCCGCCGGGCTCGAGAGCGCAGTCCACGCTCTGTACGACAATGACGAGTTGCCTACCGGGCTCGCCCAGGACCTTCCGGCCGACATTCGGTACGCCCTCGAGCTTGGTCTCAGAGCGTACGGGCGAGACAGCGGCAGCCTGGACCGTGCCCTCGCTGCGTCAGGCGATCCGATCCGCGATGCTCTCATACATGATGTGACCGATGGGCTCGGGGAGGCTGAGGTAGCGCAGCTTCGAGTACTGGCGGGTTCCGAGTACTCTTGCCTTCGAGCCAGAACCGTCGCCGTCCTCGCTGCAGTTGAGGCCTCGGCATCCAGCGACGTAGTAGGGAATGCGGTGAGCGACGGATCATGGGAGGTGCAACTGCAGGCCATTAAGGCGCTGCGGCAGGTCGGCCTACTACACCGACGCGACCTCCTCGTACAGGGCTATGACGCGGCCCGGGCCGCGGTCCGCCGGGCGGTGGTCGAGTCGCTGGCGGGGGTCGAGGACTACTGGGCACACGAGATACTGGTGCGAGCGATCGATGACAGGGTCTGGCGCATTCGAAAGGCCGCAGTGGAGGCCCTGGCTGCTCGCCGAGAACAGGCGAGCATCCCGGCCATCGCCGGCAAGCTCCGCGACGGGGATGGGGATGACGACCGGTATGGCTTCGGGCCGTACTACGAGTGCCCGGTCAGCAGGGCTGCGGTGCGAGGCCTGCGAGTGATCGGGGGCGAGGACGCGGGCGCGCATCTCGACGAGTTCGTGTCGTACGGGCGAGGTAGGTCCTGGGGCCCCGACATCATCGCTTACTCCCTAGCCATAGATGCGCTGGGAAGCATGGGCTACGCGTCAGCCGCTTCGCTCTTGATCGGTCTGCTAAGCGATACTGCGCGGGATGAGCCAGTGGGGTCCGCTGGACCTCACCACTACCCCATCCGTGAGGCGGCCGCTGGAGCACTCGGTGCTCTGGGCGTCGGCGATGCTGCCGACGAACTAGTGGCCGTCGTCGCTGGAGCATGCACGTGGTCCGCACGGGCAGCGATCGCTTCGCTAAGTGAGCTGGCCCGTTTCGATCTGATATCCGAACTGGCGCGGAATGCGGAGCTGAGCGACAGTGCGCGGGCTGGCGCCCTACTGCATCTTGCCGCCAATGGGCCCGCAGAACTGCTAGAGCCGTTCCTTCGCGTTGCGCTCGATGGGTCGTCAGAGAAGCTGGCCTTGCTCGCCCTTGCGGCCGGCTGCGCGGAGCGTGCAACGGAGGGCCATGAGGACTGCGGTACCGAGTGGTTCGCCTCGTTTGTTGCGGGACATGATGACGAGCCCTGGCAAGCCCTTGAGGCTCGCGAACTGACCTGCGGCTGGCCGAAGCTCTACTCCTCGGCAGATGGGCTGACCCGCCTAGTGGTTGTGGAAGCCCTGTCAGAGCTGGGCGGCGAGCCACAGATCACTGAGTTGGAGCGAATCATGCAGGTTGAGGTGCCACGTCAGAGAGAGTGCACCCGCCGGCTGATCGAGCACATACGGGAGCGTCTTGCGGCGAGTCAGATGTGACCGTAGCATCCACGGGCACGATGGGGCGAGAAGACAACCCCGGGGAGCGCCGACGGATGGTCAGTGGGGAAGGACAGCTTGGCTGGGGCGGTAGGATTCGAACCTACGAGTGTCGGCTCCAAAGGCCGATGCCTTACCACTTGGCCACGCCCCAGCGCTGCCGGATCGCATTATAGCCCCCGGCCAAAGGCGTGACCAGAAGCAGTCCTATCGCGGGCCCCAGGGCGACCAGCACCGGCTTCTGGTCCTTCGCTGCCTCCGCGCCGTCGCGAAGTGCTAGAATTACGCGGTCGCACCAACATCGGAGGGGTGTTACGTTCCATGAATGTCGAGCACAGGCGCAGGCTCCAAGCCGAGGTCCAGAGACAGCAAGCCAAGCGCATTGCCGTTCAGCGCGTGGTATGGTCGATCATCGCTGTCGCGGTCGCCATCGGCGCGGTCGTGGCGTTCTTCGCGATGCAGAACGCGATGGACCGGCCCGAGCGATGCGCGACACGGTTCATGATGACGCGCAAGTCGCGCGCGGGCTACAAGGCTCAGGGCTACACGCAGACGGTCGGGGCCGGCGCCTCTGCGGGGTTCATCGGCGCGGGCAGCAATGAGATGCCGTCGTTCTACTGGGTCAAGGTCACCAGCACAGGGGTGGTCAAGGCCATGGGCAAGGACAACAAGGAGCCCGTCGACGTCATCATCATCATGGAGGGTGAGGAGGTCGTCGGCACGAGCGCCGCCGCGAAGAAGGTGGAGAAGGGCGAGAAGCGCACGGCCACCCATCGCATACTCCAGCATTGGCAGAAGCTGCGCAACGGAGAGTTCACCCCCAGGGGCAAGTGGAAGGTCCTGGCAACCGAGGTGTACCGCATCCAGCAGTCAGGCTGACAAGTGAGACAGTGGGCTTTGGACAATGGGCTGAAGCCCATTGTCTAGGAGCGACAACCATGCGTCTACTCGTTCTTGGCGGCACGGTCTTCCTTGGCCGAGCCGTGGTTAACCGCGCGCTCGGCGAAGGTCATACCGTGACCCTCTTCAACCGCGGCCGATCCGGACCCAATCTGTTCCCCGAAGCCGAGAGGATCACCGGCGACCGCGACGGCGGGCTGGCTGCGCTCACAGGGCGCGAGTGGGACGTCGTCATCGACACGTGCGGATACTACCCTCGCATCGTACGCGCTTCCGCGGAGGCGCTCGCCGACCGGGTCGGCCTCTACGTCTTTGTGTCATCGATCAGCGTGTACGCCGACTTCCCCGGGCCCGGCATTGACGAGAAGTCGCGCGTGGGCACGATCGCCGACCCGACGGTGGAGGAGATCACCGGGGAGACATACGGCCCCCTGAAGGCGCTCTGCGAGGCGGCGGTCGAGGAGACGCTCCCCGGCCGCGCGCTCGTCGTCCGGCCGGGGCTCATCGTGGGTCCGCACGACCCGAGCGACCGGTTCACATACTGGGTCAGGCGAGTCGCGGAGGGGGGCACGGTGCTCGCACCCGGGTCGCCGGATGCTCTCGTGCAATTCATCGACGCGCGCGATCTCGGCAAGTGGATGCTCGACGCGGCCGACCGCGGGGTCACTGGCACCCACAACGCGACCGGGCCGCGCGAGCCGATGCGGATGGAGGACCTGCTGCTCGGCTGCGCGGACGCGACTGGCTCCGGCGCCAGCCTAGAGTGGGCCGATGGCGACTTCCTCGTCGAGCGGGGCGTGACTCCGTGGGTGGAGCTCCCGCTTTGGGTACCCGGTGCCGACCAGACCGTGAGCATCGAAGGCGCACTCGCCGCCGGGCTCGAGTTCCGGCCGCTCGCCGAGACGGTCCGCGACACGCTCGAGTGGGCCGGCGGCCTGCCCGTCGATCGCACGCCGCGCGCCGGCATCACGCGTGAGCGCGAGGCGGAGCTCCTGTCTGCGTGGCACAACAGGCCGCAGATCGTCTGAGCGCGAACGCCTACCGGGCCGGCGTCAGCAGCTTTCGCATGAACCGGATGCTCTTGTACCGGTAGTCCCACGGCTGCTTCTCGGGCTTCCACGAGTAGAAGACGTAGAGCCACGTACCCTCCGCGTCCTTGTGCACGAACGCCTCGGGCACGTGCGAGCTCTCGCCCGGGCAGGGCCGAAGGTGGCCCTCGACCTCCCACTCGATGCCGTCAGGCGAGTAAGCCACGGTGAGCTGCCGGCCGTCGCCGCCCCACTCGGGCGGGTAGCCGGGGGCGTCACTGAAGGCGTAGTACTCATCGCCCGCTCGCACGACGCTGGTGTTCGGCCAGTCGCGGAGTAGCGGCCGGTCGCCGGCGCGGACGACCCTCCAGTCTCCGGGGTCCATGAAGTCCTCGTCGTTCTCGGCGTAGCCCATCGAGACGAACGTGCCCTCGAGGAAGTAGTCAAACCACAGCCTCCACCGCCCGTTGTCCCTCATCAGGCAAGGGCGGTGGTATGAGCCCTGATAGCCCGGCGGCGGGCCGGGTATCTTCCCATCGACGATGGCCCAACGGTTCACGCACTCCTGGTCCCAGATGAGGATCGGCGCGGCGGTCTTCTCCCACGTGATGCCGTCCTCGGAGCGCGCGCCCATCACGCAGGAGACAAGGTAGGTGTGCTGAGCCCCGTCCGCGTCCGTTACCGCGTCGAACCCGACCGACGAGAAGGCCATGTAGAACGTCCCGTCGCGGACCACGACCGACGGGTCGCCGTTGTGGACGTTGTCGTAGGGCTTCGAGTCGGCGCACAGAACCGGCACCCACCGAGAGGGCGTCATGGTCGTGTCCCAACCCGCGTCGCCTGAGTGGATCTCCCACTTCAGGAGGTCGCGCGAGCGCGCGACGAACACCGCGTCGGCGCCGGGGTGGCCGGGGTTGTCGTCCTCCGCGGCCCAGCCGAAGAGGAACATGCGGAACGGATACTCACTGTCCCCGCGGACGTAGACGACATCGGGGTTGTAGAGGTTGCGAAAGCCCCACAGCAGGTCCGTCGCCGGCGTCTCCCACTCCGACGTCAGGTCGCGGAGACGGGGCTCCGCTTCGGGTGTCGAGCTCCCCTGAGACAATGGGCTTAAGCCCATTGCCCCCAAGCAAACGAAGGTTGCGACGGCCAATGCAGGTTCCTCTCTGCAGCAGGCTCGTTCAGGTGGAGGTCTGTTCGACGCGGAGCCCCGGTTACCTCATGCCGGCAGGGACCATCCGGGGGATGCCGAACACCCTGGTGAGGTGGTCTCCGTGAGTTCGCCTGACGCGCCACAGCTCGCTTTTGAGGACTGGATAGCGCAGCAAGAGCACAGGCGGAGCGACTGGCTCGTCGTCGGGCGCATTCGCACTTGGGCCAGTCCGTACGGGCTGTTCACGGTTAGCACCCTTGTCCCGAATGACAGCGAGCAGCTAGGTGCCCTCTTTGACGAGGCGTCGTGGGGGATCACCTGCACGAACCTGGGGCGGCCGGGCTTCAACCTAGAGGACGACGGGCCGCTGTACTACCCGGACTCCGTCGGCATGGGCCGCCTGAGACACCGCTCGTTCACCCTGTACCGGTCGTTCCCTCATACATACCCTACGTACCTCGACCTACTCCAGGAGTTCGTGCTCTACCACAACGGGCACCATGACCATGAGCAGGACGAGTGGGTCGGCTTCATGGAGGACGGCGGCGAATACCCTCTGGCACGCCGCATCGCGTCCAACGAGGAGACACGGATGGAAGTGTCTACGGACGCCGTCCGTGACTTCCTGGCCGCGACAGGCTGCGTTCTGGTCCGGCACCACGATCACACACGAGAATCCCCGGCTGCGGGAGTGCGTATCGGGGCTGAAGATGGGATCTGGCGACGCGAGGTCCGCGATAGGGATCGCCTGTACGACGTGTCGGTCGCTGCGCTCTGGAGTGATTCGGGACGCCTGGTCGGCCGGCTGCTAGGCTTCGACGTGGTCTGGCCCTACGAGGAGCTTCCGGCCAGGCGCCGGTGGTGGGATGACAGCCACAGGCAGTATGCCGAGTTCGTGGTGGGAGTTGACGAACAGGGACGGGACGTGACGCACACCTGCAACAACCGCAACCTGGACTGGCGAGCAGACAGCCCGCAGGGCCCCTTCCCCCTAACGCCCGTGTTCTTCACGGTCGACGTGCTCGACAAGTACAGGCGCGACCCCACTAAGTACAGCCACGATGGCCGCGTCGTCCGCCAGGGGGCGGCATGGCTCCTCCAGTACGACACCAATTCCGAAGGGCTCATACAGGTCTGGCTCAAGGACCTTGGGCTGATCCCGTTCAGAGAGCAGTTGCACTGGCGCGCGCACAACGTGAGACCAGCCGGGGGAATCTCAGAGGCCCGCTACCGGCAGGACATCCTTGCTGAGTTCCTCGAGGAGCCCCCCGATCTGGCTGACAGGATGTGGCTCGCCTACCGGGACGCGAACGCAGCCACCAAGCGTGAGTGGGGCTTCCCGATCTTCGTCCCGCTGGCCGACGCTGACACTCACGTGGCGCACGCCATAGCGTGGCCCATAGCGGACCGAGCCAAGGACCGTGACGATCAGATAGGCGCGGCAGCCAAGGTGCTGTGCGATTCCATCGACGTGTCTGCGCTTCGCAGGTCGACCGGACTGGAGATAGACAGCAAGGACGGACCGATACGGGGTAGCAATGACCTGTTGGGGGCGGCGCTGTCCGCATCCGGGTTGTCCGACGAGGAGGTCCAGGAGGTGATCGGCCCGTTGCGCGCGCTGCAGGCTCTGCGAAGCAGCGGCGTGGCTCACCACCGGGGGGCCAAGTGGGAGAAGGCAGGCGCCGCCGCAGGCATTGGCGGTCTCCGGCCCAGAGCAGCCTGGGACAAGCTGCTTGGGGACTTTGTCTCGAGCCTCAAGGCCCTTGCCCGGTACGCCAGACCGCTGTGCGGCGGGGGCGGCGACACCGAGTCCACTGACGAAGCAATGGGCTCAAGCCCATTGCCTCAGTGAATGCGGAACCCCGCCTCCGCCCAGTCGGCGTGGTCGCAGTTGATGCCGTCAGCGGCGTCGGTGACGACGAGCCGCAGCAGCTTCGCGGCCGAGGGGATCGGTTCGTCGAACGCCCACGCGTCCCCGAGCCGCAGCACCGGGCTCTCGGCGAGCAGCGCGTCGTCCGCGAGGACGCGGAACGTGATGCTCGCGGCCGTGTAGTCCCGCATCTCATCGTCCACGCCGACGATCGCCACGAACCTGCGGTACTCGGGTCTGAGCTCATACGCCACCTCGGAGACTGCGTGGACGCCGAGGCCCCGAGCGTAGGTCTTGCCCGCGACGGTCAGCGGATGGTCCTGGATCGACCGGTCGCTGCGTGGCCGGTCTCCCCAGCCCACGCTCGCGCGCACGGGCACGAGGTCGGAGAGGAACACGTCCGGCGGAGGCGGGGCCTTTCGATACCGCGCCTCGGCGGTTGCGCTGCCGCCGCCGGGCAGGTAGCGCCTTGCCTTCACAGTGCTGCACTCCATAACGCTGAAGGGTCCCATGTAGAGCGGCGACGCCGCGGTCGGATCGGCGCCGTCCAGCGTGTAGTGGATATGTCCGGCCTCAACGTAGGCCAGCTCGATCGAGACCGTGACGCTGCCCTCGAACACCTTGCCGGCGGGCACGATGGTCGGCGGGGAAGGTTGGACGCGCACATACTCGCGGACGATCGGGCGTCCAAGGCCAAACAGCTCGTACTCAGTCGGGGCAGCGCCACCCGGGCCAGGCGGAGCCCAGTAAGCCCGCGCCCTCACCGTGGTGGTGCGAGTCAGGCGAATGGGCTCTTCGTAGAGTGGGGAGCGCTTGGTCGGCTCCGAGCCGTCGAGCGTGTAGTGGATCACCGCACCCTTCATCGACGACGCAAGCCTTACCTTGGTCGAGGAGTAGAACCACCTCTCATCCGGTCTCATCCTCGTAGCCGGGGTCCTCACGAGCCCGCATCCGCGCGACAGCGGTACTCTCATGCGGCCGACGTCGCCGCTCTGCTCTACGGCGATCCTCGTCCATCCGGCGCGGCCCGGACGCAGTACCTCGGCCCAGGCAAGCTCGATGACTCCCTGTTCGACGATGCGGCGCAGCACCAACTCGACAGAGCCTTCGCTCGGGCCGTGAACTATGGTGAAGAGGCTGCCATCACCCGGCACATCGAACGCGTTGACGAGCGCCTCGCCGCCCGTGATCTCGGCGACGTGCGGAATGAGCATCCACCGGCGTCCGCGTAGCGCATCAAAAAGCGGACCGTAGTCGAGGAAGTAGCGCTCCGCTGAGGCATCGGGGTTGATCGTGTGGTCGTTCTGTGGGAACGGTGCCGTCGGGAACACACCGAGGTACAGATAGCGCTGGAGGAACGCGTCGGGATCGGGCTGCATGTCGGCGGCGCTGCCGATCCATCCGAGCATCGGCTTGTCGAGGCAGAGCAGGGCGCATTGGTTGATGCTGGGGCCGATGGTCGCCATCTCGTCGTAGATACCGTCGACCCGACGCATCATGTCCAGCCGGTGGTCGAGAGCGTTAACGAAGACGACCTTCCCCGCCTTGTGCATCACCGGCCCGAGCCGCTCCAGCAGCGACCGCCAGGATACGAGCAGAGACCGCGCCGGCCCGTCCACCCAACTCACGCCGTCGTCCGCGCGGCGGTTGTACTGCCTCAGCCAGTCCATCCTGTCGATGCAGATGCCCGAACTCTCCGGCAGCTCCTTGACATGACGGCCCGCTTGGTCGAGGAGGAACCCGGCATAGGCCGGGTCGCCGGGGTCCATCGCGACGGCGTTTCCCCAGGTCCACAGCGGCTTGCCGTCCGGGCCGAGCAGCACAGCCTCCCTCAGCTTGCCATAGGTGAAGTCGTTTGCGTCGCGCCAGAGGTCAGAGTCGCTCGCGGCCTTGCGCTCGGGCGGCGGCCAGGTGAGCCCCGCACCGAACTCGGTGCAGTTGAAGTAGTTCAGCACCCGGAAGCCCTGCTCGCGTATCCGCCGGGAGTAGTCCGCCATCTGCGCGACGGATGTGCTCCCTCCACCAAAGCGTGGCCACTCGGTGCCTTGGTCGACCGGCGGCAGGAACATCCCCATGTAAGGGAAGTCGTAGCTGGCCTTCCAGTTCACCCCGAAGCCCATTCGATGGAGCCTCTCGGCGTCCAGCGGCCCCTCATACGTCGAATAGGCGCCCAGGCCGGACACCAGACCCGAGTCTCGCAGTGGAGGCTCGACGTAGTCGTGACAGCGCTCGAAGACGCAGCCGAGGGCGCCGCGCCAGTCGCCCGCATGCGCCACGAGGTCGACCGTGTAGTGAACTTCGAAGCCTCGCGGTATGCGGCGGTTCAGCCGACTGAAGATCACGTCTCCGGCCGTCGTGGTCCTAAGGTGCATGTCCAGCACCGTGTCGTCCGGCGACTGGATAAGGCTGAGGCCCAGGTCGCGCTTCGGATCGATTACCGTCGCGATGGGGAGGCTGAACGCGTCGCCGGCGGCGAAGTCGCTTCCGCCGTAGACGAGGTCGAGGTCGCGGAAGGGCTGCGGCTGTAACGGGTCTTCCCACGCGGCCTGTCTCCGCCCGAGCGGGTCGCCCCAGGCCGTCCAGAAGCGCGCCGCATTCGGTGTGGGCCATTGCAGATGAGTCTCGATCGGGACGCTGAACGTGTCGCCCTGCCCCGAGATGACGGCCTCCCACCACAGACGCCACTCCACGACGGTGAAGTTGTCGACTAGCACGCAGGTTCGCCCCGAGCCGTCGGATACGGTCCGGCGGAACTCCGCCCTGGAATTGCCGACCTTGTGCATGGAGACCGGGCCTCTTCGTGTCAGCCCGGGGAGCTGGGTGAAGGCGCGGAAAGCGAGCTCCCTCGCTGCTGTCCCCTCGGCCCCGGATCGGGGGGGAGGGAGAGTGATGCCCACAAGCTCTCCGTCCGTCGTGAGCCGGACGGAGAGGTCGCCGGAGCGGATCACGATCTCGTCGGCCGCGAACCCGCGGCACGCGATCGCGCAGAACAGACTCGCTGCGAGGGCCAGCGGCTTCATTGCCCGGCCCTCCGAACCCACTCGCCACCGCGATCGATCTTGACGTCCTGGTCCGCCTGCCGGGGGAGTCGGACGCGGCACGGCTCGCCGAGTAGTGATCTGATGCGCACCTCGGTGAGTTGTCCGCCTGCCCAGGACGCATCCACCACGAAGCCGCCACGCGCGCGCAGGCCGCGGAAGCTCCCGTCGGGCCACGCCGCCGGCAGCGCGGGCAGCACGCGGATGACCCCGTCGTGGCTCTGAAGCAGCATCTCCGCGAGCGCGGCCGTGGCGCCGAAGTTCCCGTCGATCTGGAAGATGCCAGGCGGATGGAGGTCAAGCAGGCTCGAGCTGTACTGCTCGGCCAGGAGTCGCGAGAGGTGGAAGGCCGCCTGGTCGCCGTCACCGAGGCGCGCCCACAGGGCCGCAGTCCAGGCGCGGCTCCAGCCTGTATGCCCCCCGCCGTGCGACAGCCGCCGCTCGAGCGACACCCGCGCCGCCGCCGCGATGTCCGGCGTCCCGTCGAGGGTGATGACGTCGCCGGGGTAGACGCCTACGAGATGCGAGTAGTGCCTGTGTCCGGGCTCGGCCTCGTCGTAATCCTCCAGCCACTCCTGAAGCTGCCCGTACTTGCCGACCTGGAAGGGTGGCAGCTTGTCGAGAATCCCGCGCCAATGCGCCTCTTCATCCCCGTCGACGCCGAGGATCGCGCGGGCCTCGAGGGCCCGCTCGAACGTGTCGCGCGCGAGCGTGACGTCCATCGTCGAGGAGACCACGAGCGAGACCGGCCCGATGTTCCCGACGACCGTGTTCTCAGGCGACTGGGAGGGGATACTGACAAGCCGCCCCCGCGGGTCTTCCACCAGGTACGTCTCCCAGAACCGCGCGCATTCCTTGAGGAACGGGTACGCGCGCGTGCGCAGGAACTGCGTGTCGTGGCTGAACTCCCACCGCTGCCAGTAGTGCATCGCGAGCCAGCTCGCGGCGCCGACCCAGATGTCCCAGCCCGGCGCGGTGAGGCAGCTTGTGGCCCACGCGCTGGTGGTGATAGGGAAGCACACTCCCTCCGCGCCGTAGAGGTTGTGCGCCGCCTCGCGCGCGCCGGGGACCATCCGATCGACAAGGGCGAACATCGGGTCGGCGCACTCGGGCAGGCCAGTGACCTCCGCGGGCCAGTAGTTCATCTGCAGGTTCACGTCGAGGTGGAAGTCGGAGTCCCACGGCGGAGCGAGCTCCTCGTTCCAGATGCCCTGCAGGTTGGTGGGCAGCGGGTCGCCCGCGCGCGAGCCCGAGATCATCAGGTACCGGCCGAACTGGAACGCCTGCGCGAGAAGCTCCGGGTCATCCGCGTTGGCGAGCGCCTCGCGCCTGCGGTTGGTGGCCGATCGCTCGCCTGGGGTCGGACTGCCGAGCGTCACCGAGCAGCGTCGGTAGAGCGCGGAGTGATCGGCTGTGTGGCGCGCCAGAAGCGCGGTGAAGCCCGACGGCGCTGAGTCCAGAAGTCTGAGCGCGTCGGCGACGGGATCCACGGGAGTCTGAGCCGCGAGCCCTGTGTCGACCGCCATCGCGACGCGGATCGTCACCGAGTCCGCGCGCTCGATATGCGCCATCGCGCCGTCGTCCGCGAAGCTGACGGACCCGCCGGGCGCGTCGACCGACGCAACCGCCGCGAAGCGAACGCCTTCGGGGAATGCGCCGGCCAACGTGAGCTTGCCGCCATCGGTCGTCTCCGTCAGCTCGCACTGTGGATCGGCGATGCGAGAGAGCTCCACGTCGCAGTCGACCGGCCCGCCGTCCGTCCCCCGGACGTCGACGACGATCACCTTGTCGACCGCTGATGCGAAGGACCGCCTGACATACGACACTCCGCCGCAGGCAAAGCGCGTCTCGTGCACGCCTGTGGACATGTCGAGGTACTGCGCGTAGTCCGTCGGCTCACCGAACGGCGAGCTGATGCGCAGGTCGCCGACCGGCTGGTACGCGTCGACGCCGCCCGGCACCCCGCTGAGCACCTGCCGCGCCAGCTCCGCGCCTTCGCGGACACTACCATCGAGGAACAGCCTCCTGATCTCCGGGAGCCGGCCCGCGACGTTGGGGATGGGCAGGTCACGCTTCATGGCCCGCCAGAGCATCTTGTGGTTCAGGGACAGCCGCTCCTCGGCGACTCCGCCGTAGACCATCGCGCCGACGATGCCGCCGCCGATGGGCACGGCCTCCTTGAACTGTGTGGCCGGCCTGTCGAACCAAAGCACATCGGGCGAGGCGCGCAGGGCGACCTCATCACCGGGCGCCGCGGGCTGGGCGCACACGAGCGTCGCTGCGAGGAACGCGGTTGTCATGTCTGGCGGCGCCTTTCAGGGATGCGGGGCTTGGCCTCACCGCGAGGCTACTCGAGTTCCTCCCAGAACTGCTCTGGGCTGACGTCTATCTCCCGGAGTATCTCGCGAGTCAGCGGCCTGGCTAGGGGGCGCGCGCCATGGTCGGGGACGGTGGTTGTCCTCCCGTCGGGATGCTTGTAGAAGACGTGGCTGCCTCTTCGCCTGACCGCCGCGAACCCGAGCCGCCGCAGCACCGAGTCCATCACACGGAAGTTCACGAGAGGGAGTCGGCTCACCCGGGTACCTCAACCTGTTGCAGCCCTGCGAAAGCCGGCACGTCGTCGAGGTCTATCCCGAGCTCCTCGACGCAAAGGGCGAGCACCTCCCGCAGGTTCTCGTTGAGCTCGTCCAGCGTTTCGCCCTGGCTGTGGGCGCCGGGTATACCCGGAACGATGCCCACGTATAGCCGGGTGTCCGGATCGTACGTAACGTAGGCTGTGAGTGTTCTTGGCAATCGCATCACCTCGTCTGCCGGCATCACGACATTGTACACTGTGTTCCGCGCTGTGATCGCGCTCCCCTCCGGCACCTCCACGCAGGACCACGAGCCGAGTGGCCGGAAGTTGGCTGAGATGGAACAGGGCCCGCTCGCGTCACAGCCAGCATCCCAGCGCGAGCCCGCGGTCGGATCGGGCGAGTTCTACGACGCCTACTGGCACGAAGACGACGAGTGGAACCGCGTCCACCCCGGGAACAGGCACCGGGCGCGACTCGTGATCACCGAGCTCGCGAGAATCCTGGGCCTCGGCCAAGACGCGGGTGCGGGGCTGTCTCTGCTTGACGTCGGCTGCGGCAACGGGCTCCTGCTACGCCGGATAGCTAGCCGGTTCCCGAAGCTGGAGTTGTACGGCGAGGACGTGTCGCCAGCAGCCGTGGAGCTGGCCTCGGACGTGGCGCGTGAGACCTTCGTGCACGACCTCGGCCTGAGTCCGCTGCCCACCGATCGCCGCTTCGACCTCGTCGTCATGACCGAGGTACTCGAGCATGTCTCCGACCCGGCTGCATTCCTGCGGAACCTGCGCCGATCACTCGCGCCGGGGGCGAGCGTCGTCCTGACCGTGCCCACCGGGGCCACGACCGCTTTCGACCGCATGATCGGCCACCACCGGCATTACACCTTGGCGGAGTTGGATGAGCTGTGCTCCGACGCCGACTACCGCACGGTGCGCGCGTACCGGTGGGGCTTCCCGTTCTTCTCGCTCTACCGTACGATCGCGTGGATGCTGGGTGACCGCGCCCGCGCGGCTAGGCCCACCGATCACGGCTTGCTCGGCAGGTCCGCGACCGGGCTGATGTACGCGAGCTTCTTCCTGTGCGTGAAGAGCCAGCGGATCGGCCGCCAGGTAGTGGCCGTGATCCATCCGTCGAGCGGAGAGGAGCTGCCTGCAAAGTGAGCGCAGACGAGCGTCCGCTTGTGTCGATCGTGATCCCGTGTCACAACGAGGAGCACAGCTTGCCGATGCTCCGGGAGCGTCTCACGCGCCTGTGGGACACGCGCGCTGAGGTGGACTGGGAGTGCGTGCTGGTCGATGACGGCAGCGATGACTCGACACTTGGGCTTCTGCGCGAATGGCAGGCCATCGAGCCACGGGTGTCGGTCATCTCGCTCTCCCGCAACTTCGGCCACCAGAGCGCGCTGTGCGCCGGAACCGACAACGCCCTCGGCGACGCGGTCGTGACGATGGACGCGGACCTGCAGGACCCGCCGGAGGTCGTGCCGGCGCTGATCAACAAGTGGCTTGAGGGCAATGACGTCGTCTGCGCGCGGCGGGTGTCGCGCGAGGGCGAGACCGCTTTCAAGCGGCTCACCGCCCGGGCATTCTACCGCGTCCTCCGCGTGCTGTCCGACACCGACATCCCCGCGGATGTCGGCGATTTCCGTCTCTTGTCGCGCCGCGCCCTGGAGGCGCTTGGGTCGCTGCCCGAGTCGAGCCGGTTCCTCCGCGGGCTGGTGGGCTGGATCGGGTTCAAACAGGCGACGGTCGAGTACCGCCGGAGCAGAAGGGCCGCGGGCGGGACGAAGTACCCGCTGCCGCGCATGGTCTCGCTCGCGATCGATGGTGTCACGTCCTTCTCGACGGCTCCGCTCCGGTTCATCTCATACCTTGGCGTCGCTTCGATGGCGCTCGGCTTCGCGGTCGCCATCTGGGCGGCGTGGGCCCGGTTCGCTAACCCGGCCGTGGAGCGCGGCTGGGCCTCTCTCATGGTGGCGGTCTGCGTCCTGCAGGGGGTGAACCTGCTCTGCATCGGCATCGTCGGGGAGTACCTGGGCCGGGTTCTCCTCGAAGCGAAGCGCCGGCCGCTCTACGTCATCCGCGACGTGTACCGCTCGGGCGTTCGCGCGGAGGAGCGCGCATGAGCGACCGCGCGCGCAAGCACTTCGACGACGTCGCGGGCAAGTACCACGAGGCCTACGCATCCTGGGAGTCCCTCTATCTCAGGATGCGCGAGATCGTCGGGCCCGCCGTCGTTGGCAAGGACGTGCTCGACATCGGCAACGGGGGCGTGTTCGCCTACGACACCGAGCAGGCCGCCTCCGTGACGGCCGTCGACATCTCGCCGGCAATGCTGGATAGGATCGAAGATCCGGCTGTCCGCAAGGTCGTCGCGGACGCGCGAGACCTCGTGGGCATTAATGACGAGTCGGTCGGTGTCGTGGTGTTCAGCTTCTCCCTGCATCACATCACCGGCGACACGGTGGCTGAGAGCGTCGGCTCCCTCCGCAATGCACTCGCATCTGCCGCGCGAGCCCTCAGACCGGGCGGTACGCTGTTCGTGGCGGAGCCCGTCGTGCGTTCGGCTGTGATGTGGGCGATCGAACGCGCGTGCTTCCCGCTCGTCAGGTGGCTGCTGGCGCGACGGGGCGTCTCGCCGGTGGTGTTCTACGAGCGGCGGCTGCTCAGCTCGGCGATGGCTGAGGCGCTGGGGGCTCCTGTCGACACACTCCGCATCACCCGGCTCCCGTTGGAGGGGTCCACCGACCCGCTGGGCGGGACGCTCCCCGGGCTGATCCGCATCCCGGCGTGGCTTCATCCGGCGCGGCATGTGCTGATCGAGGGGCGGAAGGCCGAATGGCCGGAGGGGCGAGTGATCACGCGGTAGTACGAGGACAGCCCCACTGCGGTACAATGTCGCCGGAAGGGAGACCGTCATGGCGGGTACTCGCGTTACAACGACCGGGCGCATCACGACGGACGGCCGGCTCGAGCTGGACCGTCCCCTTTGCCTGCCACCCGGCCGAGTCACGGTGACCATGGAGCAGACCGAAGACAGCCCACGGGAGCACTTGAGCATCGCGGAAGTCCTTGCCTGGATCAAGGCCAGACAGGCAGAACGCGGGTTCACCGGCCGCAGCTGCGAGGAACTCGACCGCGAGTTGGCCGCGCTGCGCGATGAGTGGGACGCGTAGGCGGGGCCGCCGGTACGGAAGGGACCTGCCTGGATGTCGACGTACCTGGATAGCAACGTACTGATCTACGCCGTCGAGGGGCGAGGGGGTCTGGCCGCTGAGGCCATCGTGCGGCTGACCGACCCACCGGACCCTAGCAGCCCCCTTGTGGTAAGCCACCTGGTGCGCCTAGAGTGCATCGTCGCCCCTCTGGCCAGGCAGAACGCAGGACTACTGGCCGAATACAAGGCTCTTCTGGACTCCGGGCGCCTGGAGGTCATCGGCATTGGCGGGGAGGCGTTTGACCTGGCCGCAGCGATTCGGGCGCGCTATGGCTTCCGTACCCCGGACGCATTGCACCTTGCAGCGGCGGTCACTCATGGTTGTGCTGTCTTCCTGACCGCGGATCGCGATCTGGGCCGTTGCGAAGAGATAGGGGTAGAGGTGCTCGGGGGGCAAGCGTGATGACTGTGGCTGCGCGCTAACCGATCGCCGAGGAAGGCAGCGCTCACCAGCGAGACGGTGCTACCCCGCATCCGCCACGCAGCGGAAGCCGGCGCCGTCGCTCTTCGCCTCGGGCGGGCGGAAGCCACGGAAGGTCGCCCGGCAGGGCTCGGGACCGCTGCCCCACGATCCGCCACGGACGACGCGGTACCTCCCCGCGGAAGGCCCGGTGGGGTCGGCCGACGGAGACTCCGCGTAGTACGTGGGCGAGAACCAGTCCGCGCACCATTCCCACACATTGCCGGCCAGGTCCAGGGCGCCGCACCATGAGGCTCCCCGGACAAAGCTGCCGACCGGCGCGATGAGGGCGAACGGGTCGGCCTCCGCCGAGTTGCAGAGAGACGCGTTCCACGCGTTGCCCCACGGGTAGACACTCCCGGAGCCTCCCCGCGCGGCGAACTCCCACTCGGCCTCTGTGGGCAGTCGCTTGCCTGCCCACTTGGCGTACGCGACCGCGTCCTCCCAGGAGACCAGCGTCACCGGGTCCGTTCCCCTGCCGTCCGGGTAGGTGTGAGCCTTGCGGTCCCAGTTCTGCGCGGATGCCCACGCCTCAGCCACGTACGGCACGGCGCGGCCGGTCGCCTCGACGAAACGCGCGTACTGCTCGTTGGTGACCTCGGTCTTGTCGATCCAACAGCCGCCAATGGTGACACGGTGCGCGGGTCGCTCGGATTCGTCGCCACCTGCGGAGCCCATCGTGAAGGTCCCCCCGGCGACCTTCACCATCGCCGCCCCGTCCTTGTCCCAGGTCATCTCAGTGACGTGCACAACCACTGCGGGCTCGGGCCCCTGTCCCGCGCGCCCCGGGGCGACTCCGCGACCACCCCCGCGCACCGACGGCCGGCCGCCTTCGGCGGCGGCACCGGCCGCCCCCTCCTCGCCAACGCCGGACGCGGCCGTGGCCTGTGATTCGGTACCGGTAGCGGTCGACTCCGTGAAGAGCCCCTCGGGCATCTCGGGCGCCTCGGGCCAGACCGTGCTCTCCCAGGACGGTGCCGCCTCAGGACGCGACACCACCGACACACCTGTGGTGCCAGCGCCGGCGCCGCCCGACAGCAGTCGCTTCGCGGACCACGCGTACGCGACGCCTCCGACTATCAGCAAAAGCGCGAACGCCGCGTACCACTGCCTGCGCCGGCGCCTCCTGCGCAGCCCGAAGATAGGCGGGTCTGAACCTGGCGGAGACAACAGCCACTCAGGCGGCTTCCACCCCGCGCTCGCGAGCTCAGCACCGCACCCCGCGCAGGTTGTGGCCCAGGGTGGGTTTGACCTCAAGCACATCGAGCAGTTCAAACCGAACACCGCTTCCGGACACGGATGTCAGACAACCGTCAAAAGCCCGGAAGCGTGTGCAGGTTCATCGGGGTAAAGCGAACCGCGTGCACAGGTTCAGCCGGAGAGCCCTATGAGTCGCAGCACCGCCGAGGGCACCTCGCGCGCAACCTCGGGCACCGCCGCCGTGTCGACAACGAGCGCGCAGACGAAGTGAAGCATGAAGCCCGGCCAGATGCTCTTGCCACGGTAGGACATGATCCCCAGGCCGAGCCCCGCCACGAGTGACAAGACATACTCCTGCGGCAGCTTTCCCGCGTGCCCGACAGCGTAGGGCATCATCTGGAACACGATCGCGGCCGAGGCGGGCATTCGCCTGAGTGCGCTTGCGAGCATGAACCCTCGGAAGAAGAACTCGTTGGCGAACAGCACGCAGAACATCACGGCTTGATGCAGAAGGAAGTACTCGGGCTTCAGCCGAGCGCTCGACCAGAACGGGTAGAACTGCATGAAATGGCTGTTGTGTGTTGCCGCGTAGATGAAGGGCGCGACGATCGCACCGAAGACCAACACGATGGGGAGCCACACGCGGGGCCGCCCGAATGTGAGGCCCAGATCCCTCGGGCTGAGACGCAGTGCGAATAAGCCGCAGAGCAAAGGCAGGAGGATCATCACGATGAGGTGCGCCGCCCCGTATAGGACATCGTCTACCGGACGTGACCCCGGCCTCCTGCCCCACGTCGCCCAGAGCAGCATGACAAGGAGCACGCCGACCGATCCCGACAGACCCTCAGGGGTCAGAAGGCAGTCTCTGGCGAGGCGCAACTCGCGCCCTAGGTTGAGCCGTTCCTGATCGACCGGTGATCCGCTTGTGTTCGACCGATCTGTGTCCTCGCTCACTACCTGACCTCCGCTCATGACGACGCCGCAAAAAGTAGCACTCAATCGCAACGCACGGAAGGGGAAAGGCATGGCGGCCCATAAATAACGCGCGACGTACGCCGCAAGCGTTGATGTTCGAGGGGGAGTAGTGCTCATGGCCTATGAAGTGCACAAGGTACAGGCATTCGAGAAGGCGACCGCGGACTCCCCGGGGCAGCTTGCTGTAGCCCTGCGTCCGCTCGCCGCGGCAGGTATCAACCTCGACCACGTGTGGGGTTGGACGGAGGGGCCGGGAACTGCGAAGGTTCGTGTTGCTCTCTGCAACCCCACGGCCAAGGACAAGAAGGCACTGGCGAGCGCGGGCTTCGCGCCGGTGCCGGGTTCGGCGATCTGCGTCGCGGGCCCCAACAAGGTAGGGGCCGGTCAGGAGCTCGGAGCGGTACTAGGAGCGGCAGGCCTGTCGATGGACGCGCTAGCTGCGTCCGCGATCGGCCCCAAGGCCTGCGCGATCGCGTTCTTCAAGGACCCGAATGCCGGTCCCAAGGCCGCCAAGGTGATCGCTGCTGCCGGCAAGAAGCCGCCGGCGAAGAAGGCTGCGGCAGGGAAGGCCGCCGGTAAGGCGACCTGCAAGACAAACAGCGGAAGTGGTGAGAAGATGACCCCGGCGAAGAAGGCTGCTCCGAAGAAGGCCCCTGCGAAGAAGGCCCCCCCGAAGAAGACAGCCACCAAGAAGAAGTAGCCATCGGACTTCGCACTTCACGTTAGGCTTGCGGCTAGCAACCGTCAGACCGGGCCCGCGCCTTAACGGCGCGGGCTTTCTCTTTGCCGGCGAGGGCCCTGGAACGTACCGAGAGAACTCGCCCTCATGGCCCAACGTGCTCTAGCCCTCATCGCGCTTCTCGGCGCCGCCGCGCGCGCCGACACGGTAGTCCCGCAGTACTGCCACGCGCCCGCCATACCATCGCCACCGCGCGTCGACGGCGTCCTCACGGAGGGCGAGTGGGCCTCGGCCCGCGGGATCGGGCCCTTCTCGCTCGCCGGTAGCCTGGCGCCGGAACCTGACGACGCGCTGACGGAGGTACGCGTCGCGCAGGACGCGACAGCGCTCTACCTCGCCTTCACGGCGGTCGGCACGAACGGCGCCGGCGCCTTCGCGGGGCAGCGCATCGTCATCGTGCTCGACCCGGCGAACGAGCATCGCGGCGGGCTAGTCGTCACCGTGCCCGCCGACGGCTCAGCATCCGCGGCGCCCGTCGGCGCCGGCGCGCCGGACGGGTTCGACGCCGCGCGTGTGGCCGCGATCTCAGTCGTCGCGGCCGGTACATGGACCGGCGAGATAGCCGTTCCTTGGGAGGTCTTGGGCACCGATCCGTCGTGGCGCAGGTCGGTCGGCTTCGACGTGGTTCGCGCGCGCCCCGAGCAGGGCAGGGCCTCGCGCTGGTCCAGGGCGTCGGCGGGTGCCGACGTCGATCTTCGCGGCAGCGGCTTGCTTGCGCTGGAGGACAACCCGCTGCGAGTAGAGTCGATCTCATG
>Ga0315280_10002618_pt1 | contig 28897 bp, 22 predicted proteins | sample YL17G06_40_MG_FD_203697 | JGI IMG/M metagenome (GOLD analysis project Ga0315280, IMG submission 203697) | Sediment microbial communities from Yellowstone Lake, YNP, Wyoming, USA - YL17G06_40 | ecosystem: Environmental > Aquatic > Freshwater > Lake > Sediment | place: USA: Wyoming | collected... | reverse complement strand
CATGAGCGCGCGGGGCCTCGCGACCTCACGGAGGTCGCGCCCGGTCCAGTAGCGACAGAGACTGCACCCGTCATTTTAACCCTGACAGAGCACTAGGCTCTGTCGAAGGGCCCTCGGTCGTGGCGGCGCTGCCGTCGCGGCGCCGGTGATTGACCTGGCGGGCCGGGGCCCGCATCCATGCGCATTATCGCGGCCGGGCCGTGTCCGTCACGACAACGCCGAGCATTCCTCCCACACATCTATCATCTGGTGGTAGTTCGCGAGCATCCTCGGGGTCACCATGCCGATGGGCCCGGCCGAGGTCTGCAGTACCATGCGCTCCTTGCCGCCCCCGAATGCGCTCCTGGCCGCCGCTTCCACCGCCTGAACGCTCTCGCTCTCGAGCACCCGCGCCTCGACGTTGCCGCCCAAGGTCATCCTGCCGGCGGCGACTGCCTTGGCTTCGGCAAATGTGATGTCCCCGTCAGGCGGCGGCTCCACCGGCTCGAAGAAATCAGCCCTGCGCTCGATCACCATCTCCACGGTCGAACGCACATTGCCGTGACAGTGGATGTGGCACAGGGCTCCCGCCTCGTGCATGCGGGAAATGAGGTCCGCTTCGAACGGCTGCACCAGTTCCTGATACAGCCGCGGCGACCCCATCGGCGGCGTCAGCCATTCGCATCCGCCCATCCATACGTACTCTATCGTCTTCTCGGCCAGTAAGACATCGAGTACGTTCATGATCCGTTCGTGGCAGATCGCCGTCAGCTCGCGGATAAGGCCGAGTTCCGTCGCGCACAACTCCAGGAAGTACTGATACGGCATCATTCCCGCGACGCAGACGAACGGTGACGAGACGCCGGTGCGGAGCACGCCTCTCTCCCCGAAGCCAGCAGGTAGCTGAGACAGATCGGGCGGCGCGAGACCGGACGGCAGCTCCCATGGCACGGATCGGATTCTCTCTATGTCCGCCAGCGATTCCACTGGATACTTGATGGTCCACGTCGTATGCGTCATGGTGTCGCGCCCGGTCACGGCCGTAAGCCGGCCCGCGGGGGTGTCGATCTCCGAGACGATCCGCGCCTGGCCGTTGCGTTCCTCGCGGCCGACATCGGCGATTCGCTGCGGTGGCGTGACGAGGTAGCGATTGACGTGAGAGGGACACGAGACGGAATAGGTCGTATGCTCGTAAACGCGGTGCGCGATCTCGGCGAGCGCGGCGTCCGCCAGGGCATCGATGTCGGCGCGGCTGGCAAACTGGCAGCCATCCAGCACGAGCGGCACGCGATCGGCTTTCTCGCCTCTCAGCGTCGCAAGCAAGCGGTCACGCGGATTCACGGGCTGATCACCCTCGGCTCTGCGGCGAAGTGGTTAGTCCGGCCTATTCATACCGTGCGCCGGAGGGACGCAGGCGAGACGCCTGCGCTACCGGTATGAATAATGCGGGTTGGACTGGATTCTACCACATCGGGGGCGCCTGGCGCTTCACTTGTGGCCGCGCGGAATGTGGCACGGGCGGCCCCGCCTGTGAATATGGAGCACGGGCGCTCTCGCCCGTGAGGATATGGCACGGGCGGCCCCGCCTGTGGGATGGTGGCGCAGGCGTCTCGCCTGCGAGAATGTGGCACAACTGCCCCTTGGGCTCCACAGCGCGCAGCGCGGCGGAGGCTCGGCTGCGAAGCATGTGGCACAGGCGCCCCACCAGCGGCGGGCAAGCCTCGGCTGTGAACCGTACTATATGGCGACCTCCGCCTCACTCCGCCCGCATGCGCCGGTCCGTTGGTCGCCATTCCGCACAATACCCGACAGTTGCGGTATTACAGGCCCGCTTTTCGCTGACCTTTTCTACACGCCATCTAAAGCACAATACGGCATCGATGTGCGCAGCTGCCTCGGCGCCCGGTGCTTCGGCTGTTTGTGGCCCGGAACTGGCTCGCTCCAGCCCTAGACACCTGAACCACCTGTCCCGTGGTCGCCTCAATCTAAGCCTCGGAGGGCCGCCGATTGCGGGCTAATGCCCGCCTGCAGGAAATCCGCTTCGTAGTGCTGAAGACTCCGTACAGAGATGCAAGCCGCCCTGACCCGGCTTCCGATCATTGCGCCCGCGACGCACATCCTGCCCGGCGGTGGCCGGGACGAATAGGGAGGGTACCCAGATGACCCCTTCTGCTCGGCCTGACCCTTACGAAGCCATTCGCAGGCTTCTGCACATTGAAACTGCAGAGGCCGGCACCTCCTTGGCGGACCTTATTGCCAGCGCGCTTGCGCAACACGCGCTCGTGTTTCTCCCAGCAGGTGAAGCGCACTCCTTGGACGCTATTTCCCAAGCGATACGAGATCTGTTCAGTATCCATCTGGAACCGGCCGAACTCCGCCATGCCATTCGATTCACAATCAGGCGAAAACCGGGACAACTGGTGTGTACAGATCCGCGCGCAAGCCTTTATCAACTGACAGACGAGCGTCGTCGGGCACTAGAGCAGGAAGCCGAACGCCTTAGCAGCTTAGAGCATCACGTGTTTGAGAGCTGGCAGGCGCAATTGTCGAGGGACTACCCGTACCTTGAAGCAGATGAACTGGGCGCCCTACTTGACGACCAGAAGGTGTTCAACCGGCACGTGCTGCTGCGATATGGTGCCCAAACGCAATCCGTCCTTTGTGCCGAGGCTAATCCGGCCCAGGCGATGGCCCCACGGATGGAGTCCGTGTTCGATGCGCTCCCTTCCCGAGATCCGCACATGACGGGAATACGCGATCAGGTAGTGGTTGCCTTCTGGTATGACCCGGATCCCGACCGCGCGCGCTATCTCTCGAGTCTGCTCGACAATGCGTGCATCATCCATACGCTTCATATCGATCCCAAATGCTCCGCCTTGGTGCGAGGCGTTTTCGCCGGTACACGTTTTTTCCTCGACACGAACGTTGTCTACCGACTCCTGAATCTTCAAGGCCCCAGCCGCTTCTTTCAGATAGAGGCCCTTGCGGACGTTCTGCGCAAGGTCGGTGCGGAGCTCGTGGTCTCCCAGCAAACCCTCGGAGAGTTGCGTGCGTCCTTGAAGGCGAACGAGCAACGGATCAGACTTCATCCCATAGCCTCTCCCCGATTGGCTCAGCTTGCTGCTGACGCCACATACGAGAGTGACTTCGTGAGTCTCTACTTCGCTCAGTACGCTCGTACGCAGATCAGCGTGGCAGACTTTGCAGCGCGGGTCCGGAATATTGACTATCTCCTTGGTCAGTTGGGCGTCGCGGTCGACAGCGCCAGCCACGAGGACATCCTCCGCGCCGCGGAGCTCGAACCGGAGAAGGGCGAACTCCTCCTGGCAGCCCCGAACCAGATACTCCCAGATCGCATCTTGACACATGACGCCTTTCATGCGGTTCTCGTTTCGCAGTTGCGCGCAGGAACCGAGTCTTTCGCTCGAGCCAAAGCCTGGTTCTTGACCTGTGACGGCAAGCTTCGCCGTTATGACCGCATAAGGAGAAGGCGCGACGGTACGAGCCTTCCATTCTGCATCTACCCTGATCACTGTATGCAGATGACCCGATGGGCTTTGCCGAGAACAGAGGACTATGATAGAGCTTTCGTTGAGTTGGTGGCGTCGCCGTACGTGACCGCAATGGCTCAAATGGCCGATTTACCGTCAGATGCCGCTCACCTCATCTGCGCACGTATTGACCAGTACAGAACAGAGCGGAATATATCAGAGGACTTGGCAACACAGGCGGCCGTACTCACACTCATCGACAGAAGACTTCAGGAAGGCTTCGAGAGCGCAGCGACGGACGATCAACGCGTGGCTCAGATAGACCAAGCTATCGGACGAGCGCTCGAGCAACTTGAGAGGAAGACCGCAGACGCGGAGAAAGCCAAGGCGCTTGCCGAACGGGCGGCAGCTCGACTCGGGGTCGAACAAACATCGATGAAAGACGAGCTGCGGCGACGGGATCAAGCGCTCGCCGCGGAGCGCGAGGGCAGAACAGCCGCCGAGGGCGCTCTCGAAAAGGCCGACAGCGAGAAGACGAAGCTTACTCATGCCCTCTCGGAGACGGAACAACGGGAGCAAAGCGAAAAGAAGCGCGCAGACCGCGCTGAAGACCGGCTACGTCGGCTCAGCGTTGCGCTCAAGTGGGCTGCGTGCGGCGCGGTCTGGATCGTTCTACTGGCGCTTTTCTTCGTCATCCAATGGCCGGACAGACCCTCGTGGGGAAAATCGATCTACGTTTTTCTCGCGAGTCTGGCGTGTGGGCTTGCGGTCACCCTACCCCTCGGCTTCAAGCGCGCAACCATCGTGGTGCTTACGGTCGCAACTATTGGCGGGTTCCTCTTGGCGTGCCTCCAACATCCATGGTGACGCGTGTCGTGGTATGTTCCTTCCAAGATGAGATCGCACGGCATCCCAAGATGCCCGCGGAACGGACGCGTAGGCCACGACTAGGCCCTTCCTCGCGTCCTGAATTGCCGCCACGAGCCTTCCCAGGTTTGAGCCCGGGAATCCTCGCTGATTGCCCTTGCCTCGCCTTGACTTTCCGCGCGCTTAGAGTGACTGATGTAGCCACAGGATGTTGGCTACAGGGACGACACAATAGCGTTCGCTCAGGCCCTGTAACACGTGGCACGAAGATTGCTGCCTGACCTCAGGCGCGGCAAGGTGCCGCGCACGGCGCAGCGCCGGTTGATGCTTACAGGGCGGCGCGCGCCGATTGGTGAGCTGCTGTAACACACGAACCGCGTCAGGTGGGCGTTGGCGGGCCCACGGTTTGCGGTATATTCGCGCGCGCGGGGCAAGCGCAGCGTATGACAACGAACGTGCGAGGGGTCCTGGTCGTCACGGTTGTGGCCGGGACCGCATTTGTCATCGGGTACATGATGAGCTGGACGCGGGGGACAGTGCCCGCCTCGTTGCAGTCGCGGCAAGCGACGCCCGTCGCTGCGCCGCAAGCCACCGCCCCGGCGAGCCCGGCGCCTGCGCCCGCACCAGGCGCTCCGCCCGGCGCTGCTCTGCCTTCATCCGCCGTCGCAGCCGCTCCCGCAGGCCCGGTAGCTGCATCTCCTGCGGCCGGAGCGGCTAAAGCGGCGGCGCCTGGCGCTGCCAGCGCCTCGGCATCGCCTGCTGCGCCGCAGCGGGTCGCGGCCGCCGTCCCCACCAATCCCAGGCCAGGCGTCGTCGCCTCTGCGGCGCCGTCGGCGCAGGCCCCTCGACGCCGCTCGGAGCAGGCCCCTCGACCGGGCTCGGGGCAGGCGCCTCGACCGGGCTCGGGGCAGGCACCGGAGTCGCCCTTGAGCGAGCCGACCAAGCCCGCGCCAGCCGCTTCAGTCTCGGCGGCGTCGACGGCGCCCAGCGCCCTCACCCGCGGCGTTCGATCATCGAGGGTCAGCGCCGAGGCGCAAGGGGGCGTATCCGAGCTGCCGATGAGCCTCGCACCAGCAGCGTCCGGCGCGCCGCAGACGCTGAGCCCAGCCGCAGTTGCAGCCCCGACGCCGTCCGCAAGCGGCGGTGCGCGCATCGCGTTCGATAGGACCACCTACGATTTCGGCGCCGTGATGAGCGGCGATGCCGCCCAGTACGGATTCGTCTTCCACAACACGGGCAATGAGAAGCTCATCATCGGCAAGGTCACGACCGGCTGCGGATGCACGGCGGCCCTGGTGACGGACAAGGAGATCCCGCCCGGGGGGCAGGGGCTGGTCAAAGCGACATTCAACAGCCGCGGCTACAAGGGTAAGGTGCACAAGACCGTGTACGTCGAGACCAACGATCCCACGCACCCGCGCGTGACTCTGGCCCTTAGCGGCGAGGTCAAGGTTGACATCGAGGCGACGCCGCCCATCGTTTACGTCACGGCGATCGGGATCGGGGAGAGCGCGACCCGCACCTTGACCGTAAGCAGCCCGGGCGGAAGCGACTTCCATGTCACCAAGGTCAGCGCAACCCCGGCCGAGGTTCGCGTCGGCGAGGCCAAGCAGGTTGCGGACCACAAGTACGAGATCAAGGTGACGATCAAGCCGGAGCGAGGGCCCGGATCGCTGAGCGGTTTGGTCACCATCGAGACCGACTCGAAGCGTCAACCCAAGCTATACGTATCGGTGATGGCAAACGTGCGCAAGCCGGAGTAGCGGTGGCGAGATATGGCGGCTGGCACGGGAAGCGACGAGATGATGCGGCGCCGCGACAACGAGCGCGAACGAGGCGGGGTTGCTCTCGGGGCGTTGGCGATACTGGTCGTGGCCGCGGTCATCGGCCTAGTGCAGAACCGGTTCTCGGGTCATCCGCTGCCGCCGTTCGCTTCTGAGGCGGCGCTGAGGCCGGCGGTCGCGTCGGGTGTGTCATATATTGACCTCGCCGGCGCGAAGGCAATGTTCGACGCGACGTCGGCCCTTTTCATTGACGCGCGCCCGCCCGAGGAATACGACGCGGGGCATGTACCCGGCGCGGTCAATCTGCCGTCCGACGAGTTCGCGAAAGCCTATGCGAGGCTCGCGCCGACCATCGAGCGCGCGCGAGCGCTGGTCTGCTACTGCGAGGGCTTGACGTGCGACCGCTCATCCGTTGTCGCTAACCTGCTAGCTGCGCGCGGCCACTCCCACGTCTTCATCCTGTTCTCAGGTTGGGACCAGTGGCAAGCTGCGGGATACCCATCGGAGGGATCGTCCCGGCAATGATGGCTGCGGACATAGAGCGCCCCCCCTCCACCGCCCCCCTCTCGTCGCTGCTGTGGCATCCGGCGGCGGGCGTCGTCGCCCGCGTCGCCGTCGGCGGGATTTTCGTTTACGCCAGCATCGGCAAGATTGCCGATCCCGCCGCGTTCGCGCGCGCGATCTACGCCTATCGCATACTGCATGCCGATGTCGTGAATCTCGCTGCCATCTGGCTGACGTGGGTGGAAATGCTCGCCGGCGTCTTGCTGATCGTCGGCATGGGCCGGCGCAGCGCTGCCGCGGTGACCACGGGCTTGACGGGTCTGTTCATCATCGCGGCATGGCTTGCCATCATGCGCGGCCTGGATGTCGAGTGCGGCTGCTTTCTGGCGCGGGCAATCGAGGGCCGGCTTGGATGGTCGCTGCTGCTGCGCGACCTGGCGCTACTGGCGGTCAGCCTCTATGCTATGCTGCACCCGTCCGATGCGTTGAGCCTGGACGGCTTGGTCGCAAAGCCTCGCCCCTAACCCGGATTACTCATGCCATGCCGCTCGCGCACGCAGGCGAGACGCCTGCGCTACCAAGTATGAATAATGCGGGCTAACGGCCAGCGCGCGTCGCGGGCGATGTCACGTCCGTCCCCTCACCGGCAATCTGGGCCTGGCGCCGCCGGACTTGAAGCGCAGGCCGGCGCTGTGACCTCATGACGCTGCGCGCGATCATAATCGGGCTGATTGGCGCGAGCATCCTCGGACTCGCAACCCCCTACGCCGATCTTGTGATCGAAGGCTCCGACATGGTGGACAGCCACATGCCGATCGGGGCCATCACGCTGCTGGTCTTGCTCGTGCTGGTGGTCAACACGGCCTTGCGCCGGGTGCGAGAGCAATGGGCGTTGACGCGCCAGGAATTGGCCACGGTCTATATCATGACGCTGGTGTCGGCCGCGCTGCCGTCCAACGATGCCCTCGAGCGTCTTGCGCCGACCCTTGCGGGAGCGTTCTACTTCCCGCCCGCGGGCACGCTTCAGCCGGTCCTGGCCAGGCACGTCGCGCCCTGGGCCATCATTCGCGATCGCGATGCCATCCGGTATTTCTTCGAGGGCGTCCCCGAGGGCGGCGCGATCCCCTGGGCGGCCTGGCTGGAGCCTCTGGCGGCCTGGACCGTGTTCGGCCTGCTGCTCTACGCTCAATACTACTTCGTGGCGATCCTGCTGCGCCGAAGGTGGGTGGACGAGGAACGGCTGACCTTTCCCCTCGCGCAGGTGCCGCTGACGATGCTCGAGGATCACCGCCCGTCGGCGGCGAGCCCATTGTTCCGCAATCCCATCTTGTGGATCGGATTGGGGGGCGTGTTCCTGCTGCACAGCTTCAACGGCCTGCACTACTACTTCGGCTTCATCCCCGAGATCAAGCTGGCGGGAATACCCATCGGGCAGAGCCTGCAAAACCGGCCGTGGGACGCGCTGCGGGACGTGCAGATCTACATCTACTTCTCGATGATCGGCTTTGCCTATCTCATCAGCGGGGAGGTGGCGATCAGCCTGTGGGGTTTCTACTGGTTCTACCAGATGCAGGGGGTGGTGCTGCGGGCCTACGGCATCGAGATCGGCGGCGCGCCGGGGCAGTTCAACGCCGTCACCTTCTGGCGGGGGCAGGAGCTGGGTGGGTTCATCGCCCTGGGCGGGTTCATCTTCTGGTCCGCCAGGCGGTGCGCCGCCTGCGAGGCGGCAGTTGCTCGCCGGGGGCGGGCGTTCTTGAAGCGCGACGCGGCCGATCCCATACCCGCGGGCTGGGCCGCCGTGGGAGTGGTCGTGACGATGCTGTTGGCGGTGACGTGGTCGGCGGCGGCAGGGATGCAGTGGGGCGTGGCATTGGCGCTGCTAATATTCATCCTGCTGGCGATGGCGTGCCTGGCGCGCTTGACGTGCGCGGGGGGACTGGTTCAGGTGGACGTGCCCTACATGCCAAGCGACGTGATCAACTTCGCGGTGGGATCGCGGAACCTGACCCTGGGCAGCCAGGCCGTCATGCACTTTCAGCAGACGACGTGGTGGACGGTGTGGGCATCGGCGCCGCTGCCGCTGTTCATGGACAGCTTGCGCATTTCGCAGGGCACCCGTCTTCCCGCTGCCCGGCTGACGATCGTTATCGCGTTGGCCGCCGTCGCGGCGATCGTCGGCGGCTACTACTCACAGATCAAGCTCACCTATCTTCACGGCGGACTGAGCCTCAACCGGGAGATCCTATACAACACGCCCACCTGGAACGTCGCGCGTCTGCGCAACGCCGTCGAGTCCGGCATACCGGTGAACCAACTGCACCTATGGGCGACGCTGGTCGGGATCGTGGTCACGAGCGGCCTGATACACCTGCAACGCAACTACCTGTGGTGGCCAATCAGCCCGCTGGGCTACCTGATGGGAACGAGCACCTCCTTCGAGGCGATGTGGTTTTCCGTGTTCGTGGGCTGGGCGGTGAGCGCAATGATGCGACGCTTCAGCGGCCTGTACGGGTATCGGAGGCTGAGGCCGTTGTTCCTGGGCTTCGTCTTGGGGGAATTTGTCGCCGCCGGGGTCTGGATCGCGATTGACGGCCTCTCGGGCGTCAAGATGCACAAGATCTTCCCGGGCGCCTAGCGCGGCAGCGTCGCCGGCAGGAATCCGGGGGCTGAAGGGTCGCGGGTTCGCCTTTGGCTACATAGCTACATATCGCGCGCGGTGCGGCGTGCGGTGACCCGGCGCGCGGCTTCCTCGTCCTCGGCGCGCTTGGTCCTGGCGCCGGCCGCGGCCTCGTATTGCGCGCGCTTCTCTTCGTCGATGGCTTCGAAATAGGGGCACTCGGCCGTACAGTCCAGGGCGTCGCCGACGTCGAGCCGGCTGATGCGGCAGGCGAGATGATAGGCATCCAGGGTTGAGCGGTCGCGGTGCTCGGTGAGGTCGATGCCGATGTCGAGGTGGGCGCAGGGGTGATCGGCGCGGATAGCCGCCACGCGGCAAATCTCGCAGGTGCGATTACCGGTCTCATTGGTTGCGCGGTCGCCCCTGCGGGTGGCGACATCGCAGTAAAGCCGGCCGAGCTCGACGCGGCGATGCTCGCAGACCTCGACTAATGACATGGTGACACCTCCGCGACTACTCCAATTATACTATACCCGCGCGCTGGCGTGCGCGGCGGGTTCCTCGCGCGTCTGACCGCGAAAAGTGGGGATGGCGCGACGCACCGGGCGCGCGCGGATCGCCGCGAGACGCGGCTCCCACAGACGCCCCACCCACTGACAACGGTCACAGCCTTCCTCGCTTCCGGCATGACGCCGTCGGTTCGCGTTCCTGGCGGATCATTGCTCACACGCCAAAGCGGCCGCGCCGAGCAGGCCGACGTCATCGCCCAAGGCCGCGGGCGCGATCTGCACCGCCCGGCAGTTCGCGTCAAGCACGTAGTTATCGAGGCGCGCGCGCAGAGGGTCGAATAGCACCGCGCCGGCCTTGCTCACGCCGCCGCCGATGACCACCAGGGTGGGGTTGAGCAGGTTGACCGCGGCGCCGATGCCGAGGGCGAGGAACTCGGCGGTCTCGTTCATGATGCGCCGCGCGAGCGGGTCATTGGCCACTGCCGCGGCGGCCACAGCCTCGGCGGTCACCGCTTCGCCGGCGGCGGTTTTGGCCAGGCGCGAGTTGGTCTCGCCGGCGGCGATAGCCTCCTGCGCGCGGCGGGCAATCGACCACCCCGAGGCGAGCGCTTCCAGGCAACCGCGGCGGCCGCAGGTGCAAAGCGGGCCGTCCGGAAGCACGGTCATGTGCCCGATCTCGCCCGCCATGCCGGTGGCGCCGCGATAGACGCGCCCGCCGGCGATGATGCCGCCGCCGATGCCGCTGCTGACCGTGAGGTAGAGCAGGTAACGGTGGCCTTTGCCGGCACCGAACATGGCCTCAGCGAGGGCGGCCGCATTGGCGTCATTATCCATGAAGGCGGGCGCGCCGAGCCGCCGCGACATCTCATCGCGCAGCGCGATCCCTTCCCAGCCCGCGAGGTGATGGCAGGTGACGGTGACGCCGGCGCCGTAGTCCACGGGGCCGCCATAGCTGATGCCGATGGCATCGACCTCACCCGCGCAGCGCGCCATCACGGCGCGGGCCATCGATTCGAGCGTATCCATGATCTGCGCCGGGGTCGCGCTGCGGTCGGTCTCCTCGCGCTGCCGCGCTAGAAGCTCGCCGCCGCGCGCGACCACGCCCACCGCGAGCTTGGTGCCGCCGATGTCGAGCGCGAGCACGCGGTCGGCGCTGGTCCCGGGCGCGGCCCTGGAGCGCGCCATTGTCAGGACATCGGTCAAGCTATCCCTCGCTTCGTTCGGATCGCTGCCCGCATAGAGCGCGCGCCGCTTCAAGGTATATCTGCGCGGCGGTGCGCACCTCGTCAAGCGCGACATGCTCATGATCGGTGTGCGCCTGCGCCAGGTCGCCGGGCCCGAAAACGACCGCGTCGATACCCAACTGCGCCTGGAAAGGCTCGGCCTCGGTCCAGGCACGCCAGGATATAGTGCCCGACCGGCGCCCCGCGCCTTTGGCCGCCGCCTGAAGGGCTCTCGCCGCCGGCGCACCGGGGTTCGTGTCGAGCGGCCCACCGTACTTGACAATCTCGGCGCTGATTCCGTGCCAACGCGGATCGCGCAGCAAGCTTCGCGCGCGTTGGGCAACGTCATCGGCCGTCGCCGGCGGCACGAGGCGCACGTCCACCGCCGCGGTGCAGCGGTCCGGCACGCGGTTCGCCCGGTCGCCGCCGCACATCGCGCCCAGGTTGAACGACGGGGCGCCCAGCACCTCGTGCGCCGGCCACGCCGTCACCCGGGCGCACAGCTCGGCGATGAAGGCGACCATCTTGTCAATGGCGTTATCGCCCAGCTCGGGCGTCGAGCCATGCGCCGCCCGGCCGCGCGCCTCCAGGTCGAAGAAGACCAGCCCCGCGTGCGCGGTCAAGACGTCGAGCCGCGTCGGCTCGCCGACGATGACGTGATCGCACCGGTATCCCGCATCGAGCGCCGACCGCGCGCCGCGGCCTCCGGCCTCCTCCTCCAGCGTTACCAGCAGATCGAGCCGCCCGGCAAAGCCCTCCTGATGCGCAGCGTGCAGCGCGGCCATCATCGCCGCCAACGACCCCTTGGCGTCGCACGCGCCCAGGCCATAAAGCCGTTCCCCATCACGTCGCGGCCGCGCTTGCGAGGCACCGCTCGGCGGCACGGTGTCGGCATGAGTGTTGAGACAGATCACCGGCGATCCGGCGCCGACGCTCGCAAGCAGGTTGTCGCGGCCGGGTTCCAACGTCAGGCGCTGCGTGGCGATGCCGATGCCGCACAACTCGCGCTCGGCATAATCGATGAGCGCCGCTTCGCGAGGCGCGGGGCTTTCGATAGCCACCAGCGCTTCGAGCTGCGCGATGGCGTAATCGGGATCGACCGCCACCTCAGCCCCCGCCGACGACGGGATTGCGCAGGATGCCGATCTTCTCGACCTCGGCCTCCATGACATCGCCGGGCTTGACCGGCGCCATGCCCTCGGGCGTGCCGGTGGAGATGATGTCGCCGGGCTCCAGGGTCATGTGGCGGGAGATGAACTCGATGAGCTGCGGGATCTTGAACATCAGGCTGGCGGTATTGTCGCGCTGCCGCACCTCGCCGTTGACGCGCATCTCCAGGTTAAGCTCGACCGGCTCGGCGATCTCGTCGGGCAAGACGATGCATGGCCCCAGCGGGCAGAACGTGTCGATGCCCTTGGAGCGGAACCACGGGTTGGCCTTCGACAGGTCGTCTTTCTGCATGTCGCGCGCGGTGACGTCGTTGAGCACGGTGTAACCGGCGACGAAGGATGGCGCGCGGTCGGCCGGGATGTCGGCGCCGCGCGCGCCGATGATGACCGCCAGCTCGACCTCGGGGTCAACCCGGGTGAGGCCGGGCTTGATGATGACGGGTTCCTCGGGGCCGATGACCGCGGTGCTGGCTTTGCAGAAAAAGATGGGCTCGTCGGGGATGCCGAGGCCGCTCTCGACGGCATGGGCGCGGTAGTTGCGTCCCAGCGCCATTATCTTGGGCGGGCGGGAGACGGGCGAGAGCAAACGCGGCTGCCTGACGGTGAACATCGCCTTCATCGCATGAGCGGCGACGAAGTCAGCGGTGGCGCCGAACACTTGCGGCGTGAAAAGCCCCGCGCGCAGCAGCTCAATGGGATCGCAGAACAGCGGCGCGTCGCACCCATCAACCGCCAGGCGGTGAACGCGATAAGCGGCGGAGAAATCGAGGACGCCCTCGTCCGACAGAATGCCGATGCGGCTTTCCGATGTTTCCTGGCACGCGAACCGCACGATCTTCATGTGACGGCGTCCTTTGCTACCCTGCGAAGCCTACTTCGCCCTGCGAAGCTGGGCTATGAAGGCCCGCGAAGCAGGGTAGCGAGGCTTCTTCGCTACGAAGCACGAGTCCAACAGTATCGGGAAGCGTACTATGACGACAAGCGGCTGTCAAGACGAGAGCAAGCGGGGGTATGACCTCGGAAAGTGGGGATCGCCGGCAGACTTGTAGGGGCGCAGCATGCTGCGCCCACTCCCAGCCGAGGCTTGCCCGCAAGCGGCGGGGCGGCTGGGCCACATTCCAGTGTGTCATCTAACCCTCCCCACTAAGAAAGGTCATACCCGCAAGCGGGGGTATGACCTCGGCGAGTGGGAATTGGGCGGCGCACCCTTCGACAGGCTCAGAGCTTGCCCTGAGCGAAGCCGAAGGGGCAGGCTCTGCGGGAGTGGCTAGGCGCCGACAAGTCAGCGCCGCCACGGCGGCCCTTCAGGCTTAGCCGCCCGGGCCGCGCCAAGCGCGGCGCCCCCGGGCGATCCGGATCGCCGCGAGACGTTTACCCGCCTCAGGCGGGCGGCTCCCACATAGACGCCACCCACCGAGAAAGGTCATACGCGCGAACGGGGGGTGTGGACCGAGAGCATTGGTCTGGTCTACGATTCCGCGCTGTGCGGGTTTCCCTTGGTAGGCCAGGCGTCTCGCCTGGCCGATCACAGCCGAGCCTCTGTCGCGCTGCGCTATGCAGCCCAAGGGACGGCTGTGCCACATTGCTGGAGGCCGTCCTGCCAGCTACTCATCTTGGCGACCGACGGAACTCGCACGCACCCGCGAACGGGCGGTGGCCGCGAAGGAGGTCAGGCCCCGGGAAAGGGTGGAAGGCGCATGTCACTTGGGCGCCGCGGGTTGCACCTTGTAGCTGACGAGGCGCTCGCACACCCCGGTTTCGACGCCGCGGCGCTGCACCAGGCCGATGCCCGGCACGAACCACGTCTCGGTGGTGGCGGGGGGCTGACCGTTCTTCCTGGTTATCTTGACTGCGTTGGGGAAGGCGCCGCAGATGGCGACGGCGCCGAACCGGATACGGGCACAGCCGGCGCCGCTGGACGCGCAATATGATAGCCGACGAGCGTCTCGGTCACACCATTCCCGACTCCCTGTCGCTTGACAAGGCCGATTCCCTCGACGAACCACAGCAGCGAGGTGGCGGTTGGTTTTCCTGCCTGCCTTTGGATCTTGCGCGCGCCGGAGAAGTTGCCGCACGGGAGCGAGATCTCCTCCACGCCAAGCAGTCGGTACTCGCACCCGTCGCGCACCTGGGGACTGTCGCCGCCGACGTCTGTCATGGTCTCGAGGCGCCACGGATCGTTTGCCGAGGAGCGGCTGCGGCGCCAGACCTGCCCCGGCGTCGTCAGGAGTTGGCAGGCGATGGTCGTGCGGGTATCCAGGACGATCTCGGCCGCGTAAACCGTTTGCTCGTCTGCGGCGATCACCCCGACGATGCGCAGCGTGTAGGCTGACTTCCCCCGCGCGCCTTTGACCTCATAGGTCCAGTCATTGCCGACTGCCAGAGGAAACCAGGCATTGGGGCCGATGGCGATGCCGCTCAGATCGCCGACGACCGTGGCGGCCTGGAGATCGGGCACGGCTGCCTGCCCATCAGACGAAAGCGCCGCCGGCCGGCGACGCCGTGCAAGCGTCTTGGCTAACTGGCTCACTCGCGCCAAGCGGTCAGCCGCCGGTGGGTGGTCGCGCAGGTAGCGCGGAACCGAGCCGCCGCCTTCGACCTTCTGGAGCATGCGCATGGCCGCGGGCCCGCCTTCGAGGTCGTAGCCCGCCTTGCTCAGGTACTCCATCGCGGTGGCGTCGGCATCGTTTTCATCTTGGCGCGAGTAGCTGGCGTGAATGAGCGCCACCGCGAGCGCAGCAGCAAGCCCCGACAGATCGCTCGCCGATGCGCTGCGGCCTCCGACAGCGACCGCGGCGATGGTGGCAAGCAACCTTATGCCCTCCATCTTTTTCACGCGGGCCGCCCAGTGGCGGTGCGCAGAGTGCGTGGCCTCGTGCGCGAGCACGAACGCGAGCGCGTTGTCGTCTGGGATGCGGGCGAGCAGCCCCTCGTTGATGTAGATAAACCCGCCGGGCAGCGCGAAAGCGTTGACTTCGGGCACCGCAAGCACTTTGAATTCGTAGGGGTAGATCCGCGGCTCGACCTGATCGAGAACCGCGTGGCCAACGCGGTGCACCCGTTCCTGCGAAGCGCGGTCCGACGACAACGGGAGTTGCCGCTCGATCTCTCGCGCGGCCCGCCTGCCCAGCTCGATCTCAGCTTGCGGATCAGTCCTCTCGGTCACAGCGGCGCGAACCGTGACGGGCAGCGTAGCCAGCACGATGCCAAGCGTGATCGAGACCCACAACGCGCGGCTTGCCATAGTTTGTGCCTCAGCGCGATTGGCGGCGGGTCTCGCCATAGACATCGGCGTGGGCGGCCAAGCAAGCCGCCGCCGCGGCCACATCGCCATCTTGGGCGTACAGGTCAGCGAGCTTGAGATTGGCATAGGGATGGCGCGGATTGGCCGCAACCACTTCGCGCAGACGCGCCTGCGCCGCTTGGCGGTCGCCTCGATGAAGAGCGATCAGCGCACCGACGTATTTGGCGTCCTCGAAATCGGGCTTCAGCTTCAGGCATTCGGTCAGCGCGTGCTCGGCCAGGTCGGCCTCGCGCAGCTCGGCGAATGCATAGGCGATGTTGAACCAGGCTAGGTGGCTCTTGGGGTCTGTGGCCAGCGTCCTGAGGCCGGTCAAGACCGCGTAGTCGGCGTCCGCTTCGGGATAAGCGAAGCCCGAGGTGCTTATGAACCGGGACGAGAATTCGCCATATGTAGTGCGCACATCGGCGCCGCGGCGGCCGCACTTCAAACCAGCCGTGAGCATAGCCCGGCTGCGCTCGAGCGTGGCCGTGGCGACGGGATCGCCCGCCGCGCGCTGCTGCAGTGCTTTGCGGTAAAGGAGCAACCCGTATGTGTGCCAGGCAAAGAAATCCTTGGATGGCTCCTGGCCTTTGCCCAGACCAACCTGGCTTTCAGCCGCACTGAGGGCATCATCGAGGCCCTTAGCAACCGCCGTCTCTTGCCCGGTAATGTGCGTCAGCGTGTAGGTCAGGTCACGGCGCACCGCAGGCGATCGAGCATCCAATTCCAGCGACTTGCGTAGTTTCTCTGCCGCTTCTTCCCAGCGCCCTAGATCCATCAACATGCGCCCGTAGTCCGCCCAGGCCTTGGCATCGTTGGGCGCTGATTTGACCGCGTCTTCGACCTGCCTCATCCGCAGGTCGCGGCGAAACTGCCGCACCTTGTTGTCAACCGCGGAATCCGGCCAGCGCGCCAGTTGATCGTCTACCGCCTGCGCCTCCTTGAGCTGGCCCATCGCAACGTGTGCCGCGCCGATAGCCGCCATCAGCGCCGTGGGCACCTCCTTTGACCGGTTCTTGTCCTTGATCTTGGCCACCACCGGTGCGGCCTCGGCCAGCACCGTCTCCGCCGCGCCGTTTTCGAGCAGCGCCTCTGCGTAGTCGGCCATGAGCAGCGAGCGTTCCTTGTCTGGCGCCAGCTCCGTGGCTTTCTTCAACGCGTTGACCGCCGTTGGATAGTCATGAATGCGGCGGCAGAGGCGGCCCCACGATGCAAAATCGGCATGCGTCGCTTTGCGCAGCGCGCACAGGTCCTTGAGCTTCGATGCGGCCTGCGCCGCCTCGCCCGCCTCGGATAGGCGGAATGCTTCCAGCCGCATCTTGGCCATGCGCTCTTCCCCTGGCGTCGTCGCCACCTGCACTAGGGTGGATCTCAGCACGCCGTCCGCCGCGATATCGTATGGACACTCGGCCACGTATGCATTCAGCAGATCCTGGGTTGGCTCTGCCCTATCCGATATCGTGACCCGGGCGGTATAGGTCACATCAGCCTCCTGCTGACCCGCCAATTGCAGATCAAAAGGTTTGCGCCACAGCGACGAAGAGGAGGCTCTTATGACAACGCTGGGCCGGTCGCGGCCGCCGCCGAACAAGCGGGCAAGAGTTGAGCCGGAGCGGCGCATCTCTACTTTGGGCGATCGCACACGGACGGTGATCGTCGCCTGCTGATTGGGGCGCAGAATCGCGGGTTCGACCGTGACCTCTTGCACCCGCATGACTCCCCACCCATCAGCGGCGGTGGAGATGCCGGGGCTGTCCGCGCGAGCAAGCAGCACTGGCTCCATGCGCAGTGCGAACTTAACGACATCTGTTTCGCGACATAACACCAGGCCTTCGAACGGACGATAGCCCTCCTTGGTCACGCGCATGGTTACACGGGTGACGTCCATCCGGGTGTTGCGCGTAGACGCCGGCCCGCCCAAGGCTCCCGCGCCCCTGACGCCCGCAATCGCCCCCAGGACGCTGGCGATGAAGGGAGCGGCCCGCACGCTCTTCGAGACCCTGCCCAGCCGCGCCTGGCAGTTGTACTGTCCAGTGGCATTTGTCTTGCCGACGGTCTTGCCCTCGGTGGCGAAGGCGCTTTCCTCAAGCACCACCACTGTCGCGTCCTCGACGGGAAGGCCGGTGTCGCCATCATAGATGCGACCCGTCACGCCCCCCCACCAGGTTGGCGCCATATCAGCGTCTGGAGCATCGGCGAGAGCGAGTGGCAGCGGAGAGCAGGCAAACGAAACGAGGATCACAACACAGGCAACCGTACAGCCCAAGCGCTTCATGGTTTCCCCCTGTCGAAACTTCGCTGCGAACTGTGGCTATGACGCACACGGGTGCGGGTTGTGGGGTACGCAGAGTCTTAGATGCTGCAAATGCTACCACCCAACGGCGGTCTCGTCAAGGCGCGGGAGTCACAGGGTGTGACCTCGGAGAGTGGGGATCGCCGGCAGACTTGTAGGGGCGCAGCATGGTGCGCCCACTCCCAGCCGAGGCTTGCCCGCAAGCGGCGGGGCGGCTGGGCCACATTCCAGTGCGTCATCTAATACTACAACGCGACTTCGGCCTCAGATTGCGCGATTGCGCCGATTCTGCGGTCAATATGGGCAAGTCAACTGGTTTCAAACGTATGTATGAATCTGAACTCGATTTTGACTGTCTCTGCGGGGTCACGACGACGGTTCTGCGTTGGACGGTCCGGAAAGTCTCGTTGTAGTACTAACCCTCCCCACTAAGAAAGGTCATACCCCACCGGACTCCCGGCAGCCATCCCCTTGCCAACGGTAGTTGAGCGCGGCGTCCATCTGCACCGGGGTGGACCGCCGCGCCACCACGGCAATCACCGGCAGTCCCATCCAGTCGATCCTGTCCCCGCGGTTTCTGGCCATCCCGCCTCCTCAGATCGGCAATCCCAGCTGAGGCATAGGATAGCACAATGACCGCTCCAGCACCACGAGCAGGGCGGATGAGTTTTGGGACAGCACGGGATCGCTGCTGCTGCGCCCCCTCTGCCCCCTCATTCCCGCTCAGCGCCCCAACTGCACGGCCTCAAGCCAATCCCGGCGGTCGAAACTGATTGCTGCCCCACTTGCCGGCGTCCGGACTGGTTCCGACAGAGCGCTCCGACGCCTGTCCCATTGCCACTTGACACACACACGATCTCCCAAAGCGATCTGGGAAGCGCAAAGGTACTCGTTCGGGCCAAGGAAGTCGCGCTTCCGTCCAATGGGCCTTCAACTGCCGATCGCGTGCTCAGGGAAGGAACCACGGCAGGCCCGCGCAGCGGACCTGGCGCTCACAGTCGTCCGGCTTGGTAGCGGCAACGTCCAGAATCCACGTGATCACTTTCGCGCGGTTCTCGAGATCCCCCATCGCGCGCGCGGCCTCGGTCGAAGCCGCCACCGATTCGAGCCAACCTGAATCGCGCCGAGCGTGACGAGCGGTTGCCGCCGTCGCCAGGGCAGCAACGCGCATCCAGCCGTGCTTCAGTTTGTCAATCTCACTCTGAGCACGAGCCGTGTCGGTCAGGCTCAGCACCGCGTAGACCCGACTCAGCATGATCTCACTCATCTCCCGATCGGCCACCTCGCGCGCCGCGGTCAAAGCGCGAGCAAGCGTCTCGTTCGCCGTGGGCGAATCTGCCATCGCCTCGCCCAGAGCGCAGTGAAGCAGCGCCTCGGCGCGCAGGACCCCAGGCGGGAGTTTATCCGCGATTGCTCTCGTCTCAGCGGGAGCAACCTGGCTGACCATGCTAATGGCAGGGCCGACCTCGCGCATCAGTTCGTTTCTTCGGTCAACTCTTGCCTCCGGATTCACCAGCGCAAACCCGTCGCGCAGGATCCTGGTCGCGGTGTCAACTGAGTCTCGTCGCTCCAGTTCCTGGGAAAGAGTCAGCGCCTTCGCCGCGACGGCACTCGCGGCGCGTAGGTGAGCCGCCGCGGCGAGATCACGATCCTTAGCCAGGCCTCTCAGGGTGAATCGCGTCGCCCTGGGGTCGAGGTACGCTAGCATGCTCAAGCAGTCAAGCATCACGCGCCGACGCAGCTTCTCGTCGCCCACACTCGGGGCAAGCGCAAGCGCTGCTTGAGCTGCAGTCGCAGCCGCGGCCTGCAAGGCAGGGATGCGTGCCTGCGCTGCGGCCATGGCGAGGTCGCGCAGGCAGGATGCGAGCTCGCGCTTGCGCGGCAGCTTCTCGATCAGAGTGACGTATTCCTCCGACGGCGCCGACCGTAACGCAATCCCGACCAAGTCACGCGCAACTGCCGGGTCCTGCAACAGAACCTCCGGCGGCATAAGGCCCGAGAGCGCGGAATGCAGGTCTTTCGCTGCCAATCGCAGTGCCACCATCCGCGTCAGTCGCTCCACGTCGCCCTTTGACCCAGCGCTTCGCGCCTCGGTCGTAGCTTCGGACACGAGGTCTTCGCGCGCCTCGCCGGCTGCCGGTGATGCCGCGACCGCGGCCAAGGCGTCAACTCGCTCACGTAACGACTTTATGGCCGAGATCTCCCGCCGCGTCGCGCGCAGCAGAGTCGCCGCACGCTCAGAGTCACCAGTTTCCAATGCTCCCTCGGCAGCCGCCAGCAGTGCGGCACTGCGGTCGTTCGGAGCGGGGATTCTGGAGATTAGGCGAGGTGCTTCCTCGGGCCGAAAATGCAGATAAACCTTCAGCGTGTGAGTCATGTCGGGCGGCGCCAGATTCAACTTCCTACCCGCCAAGGCGTCGGCCACATAGCTGACACACGCAGTAGTTGCTGGGTGAGTATGTCCGAGCGACTCACAGACCGGCAACACGGTGATGACTGTGGCTACGTTGTCATCGAGATCCCTGGTCGCCTTCAACGCGGTGAGCAGCGCCTCCGCAATCGGTTGCGCGGCCTGGGGGGCGTCAGTCGAGGCTGCGGCCAGCATCACCGCTAGCAGCTTGCCTCGGCGAGCGGCATCCGGGATCTCCTGCGTTGCGGCGAGCGCGTTCTCAGGCGCGATGACGATGGACTTGACAGCATACGAGGCGCGCACGTCGCCCGCGCGTTCCATGACCGCGTTCATGGTCTGCTCGCGGCCGATCGCGCTGCCGCCTGCGATCATGACCCCCTGGGTGATGGACCACGCTCCGCTGAAGACCATACCGTCGGAGATGGCGGATGGAAACAAGTTGTAGAATGGCTGGTTTGCCGCGCCAATAGTCCATGCGCCCAACCCCATCATGAGGGCGACACCCAACAGACTGACAATGGCCTGGCGTTTTTGCTGCGCGCGCTCGCGCCGTTCCCAGGCGCTCACGGTCTGGCATCCGAGCCGCATGAGGGCACCGCCCGCTTGTTCGAGGTTGTCAAAGCGGATTGGCGCGGGTGCCTGCGAGGCCCCGCTGGCCGGAGAGATCGGCGCGGCCAGCGACACCACGAGGAGTGACACGAGAACGACGGCCAACGCGGAGCGTCTCATCTCTTCCCTCCTGAGAGCATTCTGCGACACCCCATTTCTTCCGACAGCTACGAAGACGCGCAACTCCGTCCGCGGGGTCAACTCAGATAGTTTCGTCTCGTCTCGCGGACGACCCGTCCAGCCCCTATGGGTTCGCCACCGTGTCACCGTCCCTACAAACATGGATACCACATGTCTCAAAATCGATCCGCCAACTGTGCCCCGGTCTGCTCTCCCAACCATAGCGCGTACTCTTCGCGTTCCACCATTCCTGAAGCCTGCTCACAACCGTTGCCATATCGCGCACCAAACGGTCGTAGAGAGCGCTATCGTCCAGCTCTTGGCGGTTCATGCCGCCCAGCGCCCGTGCCAGTTCCGTCAGCCCGTTCTTGCGCTCAAAGAGGGCCCGAATCTCGTCCCGCTCTTCTGGGGTCACACGGCCTACCAGCGCATCCTGCACGCCGGCGCCCGCCGCGTCATCGCCGCCATGGTTAGCCCCTTCTCGCCTATCAGCACTCATCGCCTATCAACTCTCTCAAAGAGTCCTTGGTGGTGCATGCTCGCCCAGTCACACCCGTTCGCCGCGCACCTGCAAGCTCTCCATCTAGTGGGCGAAGGAAATCGCTGTTTCGCCCACGGCTGCAACAACCGCGGCCATCACGTGGATCTCAGACGCGCAAGAATCTCGATCTGCAAGTCGTAGATTCGCCATAGTAACTCCCTGTCGCTCAGTTCCTCGTCGCCACGTTGAGTCGCTCCGGACGACGGCTTGGGCAGGACTTTCTCCAGCGGGTCGAGGTAATCGAGTCGCGGTATGCGGGCGAGTTCGCGAAATGATGGCAGGTCGCGGAGGCTTTCCAGTAGTTGACGCGACGCCTCTCGCTCTACGTGCGAGATAACGCATTGTTGATGCGACGGCATGTTGACCTCCAGAGTCAGCAGCTTGTTCAGAAACAAACAACGCTTGCAATGGAACGCATCGCACCGGCAGCAGATCGGCGCGTGGTCCAGGCGGAGCAGCTCCCGGTTGCCGATTGCAACCCCCGTGTCGAGCGCCCCGACCGAGTCGTCGGCGCTCGAATAGTAGAATCCGGGGCAGACGTAGAATCTGCCCTCTGGGGAGACTGTCAAGTGCGACAGTCCCGCATCACAGTTATGCATCCCCCTCAATGTTAGCCTATCCGTTAGGCAACTCAACTCTAGCGCATGTCCTTGGCGCATCTGCTGCGCGAGAGCCTCGCAAAGCGCTCGCAGTTGACCTTCGTAGCAGTTGAAGTCCGCATCCGTGTACTGGTCGACTCCCAGAAGGATCACATTCATCCGCTGGCATTGCGAGGCGAGCTTCTCAACCAGGCCCGATAAACCAGGTAGCCTTTCCTTTTGGACCCGTAGGATGAGATTGGGTGCAGCCGCGCCAAACTGTGCAACCGTCGCAGCATCGTCATCGGGGTTCATCACCAGGACGCTGGCATCGGAGACGCCTTGCACCGCGAGAGGCATGATCTTGACATGGGCCACGGCGTCGATCAAACTCTGGTGCTGGGCGGGAGGGAGCGTCCTTCCGTAGAGGAGGTTCAGCGAAAGGTCTTGGGCGCGGGCATATTCGACCACCTGTGACAGCACATCGAGCGGTATGAACTCGGGCTCGCCCGCAGCATATCCTTCGTTAGCGTAATAGCAGAACGAAGTTGCTGTCGTATCGAGCGGGACAATTAAGTGGGTCAACATGGACGGCTCTAATCCGGCGAACGCAGCTCACGGTCAACAAGTCAAGCCACGCCCGCGCCCGATCTGAGCTTCTCTCGCAGTCGCTGCCAGTAATAGCGATTCGCGCGAACCCGTGCCTTGTGCATCTTGCACAGATAAGTCGCCCGTTGATAGATTGTCCCGGTGTCGGAGCAGTCGTAGTTCACGCCTTGACACCACGCGCAGCCGCTGGCGACGTCGCAGCGCACGCATTCCTCGCTGCTCTGCGCAACTCGGTTCAGCGCGAGAAATGGCCGCAACCGGTTGAGATTGATGCCGGTGAAGCAATCGCCGATTACGATCGGTGGACGGGTCTCAAGCGAGAATGGTGCGAAGCGTAGGCAGGGGTAGAAACTGCCAGAAGCGTCAACCGCCAACGTCTTCCCCGCTCCGCACCAGTTGCTATCCTCGCGCACCGGATCCAGCGGTCTTCCGATGTTCTCGCTGAACAACGTGCAATCGTACTCTACATAGCTTTGGTGCTCGATGATGTAATCCGCGAGCTGCAGCAACTGCGCTTCATATACCTCGTCGTCCCCTTCTTTCCAGGCGTCCTCGAACACCACATTCATGTTCACGTCCTTGATCCCCAACGACCACAAATGCACCACGCTCTCCTTGAGATACGGCAGGTCGTCATGCGATATCGTCGCCTTTGTACCGCCGTTGGGGAATTGTGCCAGCCAAAGCGGAATATTCGCTAGCACCTTGTCGTACGATCCCTCTCCGTCGGAGTAGACGCGATTGAGGTCGTGTTTGTCTCGGGTCCCATCAATGCTGATCCCGATGACCACGTGGTTGCGGTTCTTCTCGATGTACCGCTGCACCCGTGAATCGCGGTATAACAGGCCATTGGTCGCGAAATTGAATCGGTAGGAGTCGAACCACGGATGCTCCAACTCGTACATGCGTATCTTGATATAGTCGCTGATGCGGTCTATGAGGTCAACTTCGAGAAAGGGCTCGCCGCCGATGAAGTCCCAGATCACGGAGGGCTCGCGGAAGAGGGCGCGCTCGCGGAGCACGTAATCAACCGTCCGCTGCGCAATGTCAAACGGCATCTTGCTCAGTGCATTCTTGCCTATTAGGTAGCAGTACCTGCACCGCAGCTGGCAATCCTGCGTCACGATAAACGTGATGTTCTTAGCCGCGCCTTCTTGCCATGCACCGCGCCTTACCCCGAGACGATATGCCGCTAGGGGTTCTGAAGCAGCCACTGGGATTATCCCTGATTGATGACGTCGCTGGCTGCGCCTTGCTCCGTTGACCATCGCCGCGTATGAACGCTCTTGCCTTGCGCCGCCCCGCAGATCTCCTCCCGGCGACAGCGCACACCGGCCTTCGGTGACCGGCTGCCTGCGCTGCGGCAGATCGGAGACACCCTTCGTACCGCCCCCGGGATTGTGCAATCAGCCGTACTGTACTGTACTGTGGCACCCTGTGCCGCATCCCGTCCAGCACCCGCCTCTACAACTTCCCTCGCAGCTTGCCTTGCAAGTGCCACCACAGGGGCACCCGATGTCAGGCACGCCCATCGAGTGGCTGCCACAGCCATTCAAGATCGTCGCGAGACCCAGGAATGCAAATGCCGGAATCACTCCTTTTCCGACTCGTCCCAGGAACTCACGACGACTCAGCCCCTGTTCGTCGCGAGACTCCTCCGTCGGCATCCCGACCGTCGTGTCCTCCGTCATGCTCCCCTCCTTTGCATCCGAGGAACCAGGCTTGCGATGCGACCGATAGGTCACGTGGGATTATACCAGGTTCAACCTGGCTGTCAAGGATTTGGCGCTCTGGGGGTCTTGGTCCCCCGGGTGTGCTCACGGGATGTCTGGATCGCTCCTGGGCGCGCGCTCCATGAGCGCCCGAATCGCGACCTTACGAAAGTCGCGCCCAGGAACCGCCCGCGCCACCCCAACGGTGGACACACCCGCGAATGAGACACCTCTGGCGACACCCGTCGCCTCTCATTCGGAAGTCTGAAGGCAAGCCAAAGTCCTCCGCTGGCAGGATGGCATGCACTCATCCGTTCCGGGCCGATAACTCCTCGTCCGGATGCGGCGCCGCTCTTGTTCTCGCCCTAATCGCGGCCGTCGATGAGTCCTAAGGCTACATGACAAGCGCAGACTGCGCCCTGGAGCCCGCGCAAGAATTGAGTCGTATGTCCCCTGGGTTCCTACCCCGCCGACCTCGGCCATTGTACGCACCAGCACGCAGCGGAGGTGGTGTCGTCCATGCAGACAACGGGATCGTGCAAAGCCGTCCGGCCTAGCAGTTCGTACGTGGTGCGAGGGTCGCGGCCCCGTATCGGACCTCGCGCCCCATTGAGGGGGAAGCCCGTTGTCGGCAGCAGTCGAACGGCAGCAGACGGGATCCTTCCACGGTATTGACAAGGAACGCCTTGCGCCCTAGTGCACCGTCAACAGTGATTTGCAGGATTTGAGGTATAATGGGCTGCCATGGCTGAGATCGCCGTCAACCGACGCAGCAAACATCGCAGCAGCGAGGTGGCAGCCCATGAAGAAGAAGTATATCGTAGAACTGACCGTTGACGAACGACAGCAGTTGGGGGAGATGGTGAAAGCCGGCAAGGCAGCGGCGCGCAAGCTGACCCACGCCCGCCCAAGACGCCCGTATCAAGTTGAAGCGACTTTATCCCGTGATTCATGACTGACGGTGCACTAGTATCCTTGTGAGAGTTGTCAGCCTCAGGAGGACTCGCCGACAGCTTTGTATCAGGTCTGGGCATGATTTCTGGTCTTCCCCCATCGGCGCAGCAATGGCGCGTCAACCGGCAGGAAGTCCGAGTTCTGCATCGCCGCTATCCTGCGCCGTAATGGGCTGCCCCCGTCACCCCAGCGCGGCGGGCTGACCTGGCGGCAGTTCCTGGCGCGACACGCGGACGTCCTGCTGTGCGCCGATCTCTTCACCAAGGAAGTATGGACCTGCACCGGGCTGCGGACGGCCTACGTCCTGCTTGCGCTCCATCTGAGCACGCGTCGCATTGTCCTCGCCGAGGCGACGTTTTCTCCCCACGGTCCGTGGATGCGGCAGATGGGACGGAACCTGCTGATGGCGTGCGAGGATCTGGGCGTTGCGCCCCGCCTCGTGATCCATGACCGCGACGAACTGCTGGTGCACGATCTTGACGTCACGTTACAGGGGGCCGGGCTAAGGATCGTCAAGACGCCGTTTCGCGCTCCCGACGCCAATGCCCACGCCGAACGCTGGGTGCGCAGCGCGACTGGAGAGTGTCTGGATCACCTCATCCTGGTCGGCCTGGGGAGCCTGCGTAGAACCCTCGCCTGCTATCGCGACTTCTCCAACCAGCACCGGCCGCATCAGGGGATTGGCAACCAGATACCGGAGCGCTTGGCGACTGGCAGCCTCCCCGTGCTTCCCGCTGCGCTGACCGCGCAGCGCCTCGCCGTTGCCCGCGAGCAGTTCCTTGGCGGCCTGCTTAACTCGTACTACCGCAAAGCCGCGTAGTCCAGGTCATTCCCGGCCTGCTCGTCACACGCCGCCGTGCGCGGTCGCACCGGCACGCACAGGCGCGTTCTCCGGGCCCTCAACCGCCAGCACCGCCGCCTGAGCACGACCCCGCGATCAGGCGCTTCGCATCACAAGGAAGGACTCAATCCCGCGCAAGACCTCAGATGAGTTTCTGGACAGCACGGCGACAGGTAGCCGCACCAACTTTCCGATCCGACATGCACGTAAGCTCTCAATCACCACGCGTATCTCTTCACACGCGGAACCGGGTTGCGTGAACGGCGGATAAATCAGGCGTCAGTCCGTGATCTTCGCGATGGCCTGGAGCCGTTGTTGCTCCGACCCCAGTCCACGGATCCTGGCGAATTCCTCCCTCAACCAGGGGGCACGGGTCAAGGGCTTGTCGATCTGGTCCAGATTCGCGCCCCGGTCGACCGCGATCGCCTGGTAACGCTCGACGCTGAGCTGCATGCGGATGCTTTGGAACAGGGCCTCGGCCATCTCAAAGACCCGGGCTCGCAAGTCGGTCGCGACGGAGTCGGTCAACGCCTGGTTCAGGGTCTCCTCGGCCTTGTCCATGGCCGCCAGGGCGCCCACCTGGGAGGCGGTCTTCAGGTCTTCCAGCGCGCGCCGCTCAAGGGCGGTCTCGTGGATCAGCCGACGCTGAATGTAGGCGTCGTAATACGCGCGGTAGAGCCCCTGCTGAAAGCGCCAGTTGAGCCGGTCCTGGGGCGTGGCGTCCCGTTCCATTGCCTGGAAGATCCTGAGCGTCCTTTCCACCGCCTGGTTCTCCAGCAGCGGGCCTTCCCAGTCTTCTTCGAGCCCAAGCAAGCCCTGAGCGAACCTCTCTTCGAAGCGTGGGCCGATGAAGTACCGGCTGTATTCCTTCAGAATATCTTCGACCTTCGCGGCGGGATCCCAGCCGAGGGAGCTCCACACGACCTTGTTGACGTCGTCGTTGCAGCCTTCGCTGTAGGTGATAAATCCATAGGAGTACGGCTGGAGATAAGTGAAAACCCTCGCGTAGCCCATGGGGCGCGGATTGATGGGTTCGCGACCTTCAGTGGCCCTGAAGGCTGGGTCCCAACCCGGCACGGGGTACTGGCAGCTCATGCAGTGCGTGATATCCGGATAGCGGCGGATGGGGTAGCGGGCCGGCACCGCCTTCCTCAACTCGGGCAGGCTCATCTCGACCTGCGGCCCGAAGACCACGCCGTCAAGCCACTTGGGCTGCTGTGTCTGCAGAATATCGATGAACATCTTCAGCCAGCCCACACGGTCTCTTCCCGGGCGATCGAACCCCTGGGGCGAAACCCAGATTTGAGCCTTGGGATGATATCGGTTGAGAACCTGCTTGGTCTTCTCCATCAAGGCCAGAAGGATATCCGGGCGGGTGTCGCCGGGATCGCCGCCGGGGACAAACACGGCGTCCACGCGCGGCAGTTTCTTAAAGACTTCCTCGCGCTCCTTGAGGGCCGCCTGCACCGTGGCCGCGTCCGTGTAGTCCCTGTCGATTGCCGGATACCAGATCCACACGTCGAGGCCGTATTGATCGGCCAGGCGCGACATCGCGGCCATCGTCTCCATCGGTGGCTTGGGAAAATGCGGGCTGTCGGCGGCGTCGTCGCTGCGGGGCGGGATCAACTCGATCGCGTTCATCCCGAACACCGCCATGTCCCGGTAGTACTGCTCCCACATCGCGAGGGTCCAGCCATCGTAGGTATTCGTCTTGGGGCGGTAACCCAACTGGTGGCCGCGCAGCGGGATCTGCGGCGCCGTCGCCAGCTTCACGCCGCCGTCGAGCGCGAGCTTGTCACGGGCCATCTCGAGCAGGCGGAGCAGACGACCCGCGCCGAACAAAGCGCCTCGCTTGTCGTAACCCGCCACGCAGATCGTCGCGCCCGGGCGCCGGCCGCCGTCAACCCACAAGGCGTAGCCGTCGGCTTGCTGCGGGACGTCCAGTCCCGAGGGCGGGTTGAGGCCTTTCTTGGCAAGGTCGCGCGCAGTCCCGATCGCGATTACGGGCCGTTCGCCGCCGGGAATCGCCGCAGTGATTTCCAGCGTGATCCGGGTCCGCTTCTCGACTTCGTTGACGACCATCGCTGCCGCCTTGGCGGCAACCGTCCCCGGCGAGACGGCGACCACAGCCGCCCGCGAAAGATCGATTTCCGCGGCGCTCGACGCGGGCACGGCAACCATCAGGATCAGAACCAGGGCCAGGGTGCAACCGGCGGCGTGACACATGGCACGGACTCCTTGTCATCCTGCGCATTCCGGCGAAAGTGATCATGCATTACGAAGGAAAGTGATCATGCGTTCCGGTCGAAAACCATCACTTGGTTCGAGGCGGAGCGACCTGTCCACCGTAGCCTCTCGTCCGACCTAGCCTTGGCAGAGTCGGATGGCGAAGGTGGAAGCGACGCAGGATCGCTCATTATGTATCGGTTTTGGGGGTGCCCTGCGGGGGCTTATTATGTTTGCGCATGGAATCTCCTTTCAGGGTGATGCTGTGCATGTCAAGCGCGAATGAATGAGACTCTCTATCATGGTTGGTGGCTGTACGAATTGAGGACCCCAGAAGCAGTCTTGGCGAAGTGAGAGGAGGCGCGGAGCCGGGATACGTCAGAATGCGACTGTTATGCCCCAGACAGGAGGGCGATATCGCAGGGCAGACGGATGAGCGATTACCGCACCGCATGCGGATGAATAGTTATCGGCCCGGAACGCATGAGTGCATGTCGTCCCGCGAACGGAACAGCCAGACTTGCGCGCACGGCATCTCCAGGATTGACAGCCTTCTCGACGCCGGAAGAGCCGTGATC
>Ga0315280_10002617_pt1 | contig 28916 bp, 26 predicted proteins | sample YL17G06_40_MG_FD_203697 | JGI IMG/M metagenome (GOLD analysis project Ga0315280, IMG submission 203697) | Sediment microbial communities from Yellowstone Lake, YNP, Wyoming, USA - YL17G06_40 | ecosystem: Environmental > Aquatic > Freshwater > Lake > Sediment | place: USA: Wyoming | collected... | reverse complement strand
TGACGAAGTCAACTTCATGTTCTACCGATTGTTTACTGGCCTTACGCACATTCTCAACGCCTGTTTCTACCTCAGGAGGGACTTGTTATGAGAGCACTTATGAAAAAATCGGGAAGTTTGAGAAAAAGCAACTTGATACTCGATACCGGCATTCGTGTGTTTTTTGTGCCTTCTCGTTCTCGCAAGCCGTAAGCGGGGATTCGTGGCTATTCTTTTCCGCCATCAGGACACGAGGTCACGGATTTCCTGATGACCTGATTTCCTGATATTCTTCTTCCTGATATCCTGATTTTCTGGTGTCCTTTTACCTGTGTCTTTTGTACCTTTTCGTGGCTACTTTCTTCTCTGTGGCAGTCTTTTTTACTCTCAGTGTTCATCTGCGTTAATCCGTGTCTAACTTCTGTGGCCTTGAAAAATCCGGCCTACAGCTATTTTGATGCGACTATTTGGGGGTATGAGATTGCGGCGAGAAGCGCTTTTCCGTATCGCTGCCACAGGGTTTCTGAACCCAGTCCGGAATCGCTCTGCGATAATTCAAGCGTTATGATGGGGATTCCGAGGGTCAGTCCTGCATAAGAGCCAAGCGAGCCGGGCTTTGCACCAAGTTTCTTTAAGGGCAGGTTGCAGTATTGTGACATTCTGCTGGCGAGGGCATAACCGGGCCCATCGTAGTCGATGCAGCCGAGCGGCGAGTGAATGCTGACAACCCGGTCAGGATTGTATTGCCGGATGAGCTGGTAGATAGCGATGGCCTCCGGCTCAGAAAGGGCCGTGCGTCCGAACTCCGCATTGTTAATACGGTTCGCTGTCGCAAAGTTGCGGTTGAGGTCCACTTTGCTGGCATTATAGCGAGTGTTATAGGCCGCCCCGTCCGGGTTCGCCACAGGCAAAAGCACAACCGTCCGTCCCTGTAGTAAATGTTGGTTCTGTTTGAGATGCTCTGCCAGCCGTCCAACCAGGGCAGTTCCGGCTGATTCGTTGCCGTGAATTGCTGCCAGAATCAACGTTACATCCGGTCCTTGCCCGAGCACGGTGTACATAATCGCTCGATTCTGTACCGATGTGCCGGCAATGCGATACTGGGCTACCGGAAGTGTTGGGGCTGGCAGCTGTGGCGTAATAACCAGTTCCGGATACTCCGTCGGCTGGTAGCACCCGGCAAAGACCAGGATGGGAAAAAGGACACAAGCTTTTAAGATGTTTGAGCGTTTTTTACTTATGGCGGACATTGTAATAGTCTGATACCTTGTCTCATAAACGTAAAATAGACGGTTATTATAGACGTTTTTTGGTGCGACTAAAGGCAAAAAATGGAGAATGCAACTGATTTCTGCTGCCGGACTAAAAGTTTAGAGATTGAGCCAACAGTGCCGATGATAGAGTAAGAGAAGGTATTTGTTGCAAAACAAGGGGTAACTGTTGAAAAAGGCGCATAAATGGCACAGAAATTGACGATAGGCAAACTTTTGGCCTATATCATAGTCGGGATATTTCTTATCGGCTTTGTGTATTTGGGGCGGGGCATTTATTACGGGGCCGTAACCATACACAAGCTCCTGGCTGAGAACAAGCAGCTCAAGCAGGCGATAACCAATCTTACGCAGGAGGACCAGATAGGTTATGCAAAGGTAATTGCCCAGGAAACAAAAAATGGCATACTTCTTACAACCATAAAATTTGTCGAGACCGCCAGGGGTGATAAGCTAAAAAAGATTTTAGAGAAAGAGTACTCAGTCGAGGGTGACATTGTCCACTTTGATGCCTTGATTGTAAAGTTCGGCGACAAAATGGTTATGGACGGCAAGGCAAGGGCACTGTATTTATGGCGAAGGGTCTATGGCGAGAAGATGGCGCCGGAAGAGGGTTTTGCGATAGAAGAGCCGGGAGCAGAACCAAAAAGATACAGCGACTTACTTGCGGCTTTGCCTGTAAAGCAAAGGCAGCTTTTCTGGTCGAATATATGGGACTTGGCAAATGACCCTGAGAAGCTTAAAGAATATGACATCAAGGCCATTTATGGCAACGTTGTCTATTCGAGATTGCGTAAAGGGCTTATCTACGTCTTCAAGATAGGCTCAACCGGCCAGGTCTATCCCGAAGTTGTCCCCGATATGTAAACTAAACTGCCCGAAGGTGCCGGCAGATATGAAGCGTACATTCTCAGCCGCTTCTAAATAGTCAAAGAAAGTGAGCGTCATCACTAAATCACATCACGTTGAGATTCTATAGAAAAGGCCGCTTTTGAAGGCGGCCTTTTTATTTACGACCAGTTACTCACTCGGCAGCTTTTGCGGCCCGTCTCTGTCGCCTTTACTTCGCGGATGAGCGTTTTCATAGACCTCTTTGAGCTTTCTTGTAGTCAGATGTGTGTAAATCTGGGTTGTTGATAACGACTGATGGCCGAGCAATTCCTGAACACTTCTTAAATCTGCGCCGTTATTGAGCATATGTGTCGCAAAGCTGTGGCGTAAGGTGTGCGGACTGATTGATGGGTCCATGCCGGCCATTTTAAGATATTTATCCATCTTACGACGGACGCTGCGGGTACTGAGCCGCCGGCCGTGCTTGTTCACGAACAAAACCTTCGAGTCAAAATTACTGTTGCTTTGTGCCCGTTTGTTTCTGAACTCGATGTAGTGCTGAATAACCTGTAGAGCGGATGAGCCGATAGGTGCGACCCTTTCTTTTTTGCCTTTGCCTCTGATATGTACAACCTCACCTAAGAAGTCTATATCGTCCATATTTAGCGCGACAAGTTCACTAACCCGCATGCCGGTACTGTATAGTGTCTCTAAGATGGCTCTGTCCCTTGCGCCGAGCCAGTTATCCATCGGCGGGGTCTCGAGCAATTTCTTTACCTGGTCGTATTCGAGGAACCGGGGCAGTCTTTTCTCCTGCTTTGGTGTTCTGACCGCTGTAACCGGATTGGTGCCGATTTGATTGCTTTTAACCAGAAACTTATAGAAGCTGCGTAGCGTGGCCAGTTTGCGGGCTATAGTCGCCTTGGCATATTGCTTCTCGTTCAAAAAAGCCAGATACCCTCTAACAGTATTGACGTCCACTGACAGAAGTTGTTCGTCAACTTTGTGATTAGTCTGCATCGCTACGGCCATAGTGGGGCCGCCTTGCTGAACCGACGAAATCGACTCGGCGCCTGTCAGACTGCTATCGGAGGCGCCAATTAAAAATTCGCCAAATTGAGTCAGGTCGGCACCGTAGCACTTGGCTGTGTGTTCCGAAAAACGCTTTTCAAACTTCAAGTAATCTAAGAACCTTTGGACAATTGTGCTATCTTCCATAATCTACCTATCTATTTGAGCTTTTTTAATTTCTACTTTTGTCCCGACAGGTGCCGTCGGCACTAATTCGCATGAATTTGCGGGTCCGCGTTTTTACCCAAGAGCTTGTCCGCTTGGCCGATAAGTGATTGTGCAAGTTTAAAACTCAGAACCGCCGCATCAAACCAATCGAAATCCGTCCGCTTATCCTTTGCCTGTTCAATCAGAACATCAAGAAGTTCATCTTCGCGGCCGGTCTCATAACGAAATATAAACTTTTGCCTTCCCTTATTTAGAACCAGTTGTCGCATTGTTCTTTTCATTTTTCCCCGCAAGGGCAATAAAGTCACTACTTCAGAAAGTGCCCACCGCTTTTTATCGGCCAATGAGACTCTTGTCTTTACAAATTAAGGGCGAATATGGTTAGATGATGTGCAAATTTATTAGACCATACAGAGGAACAACACTTATTTAGAATTGGCCTTGAAGAAGGTCTTACCGTCTTTTTCCTCGGAACCAATCAACCCCTGATGTCGAAGCTCGGTGATATGCTTTAATGCCTCATTGCGATGGATACCCAGGCCCGAGCATATATCGCTCAGCGAGCAAGGCCTGCGTTTCAGCATTGATAATATATCTTCGGTTCTACTGTGAGTATGTTTACCACTATGGCGTGGCGGTAGGTCGGCGACAACCTCGCAGCCCTGTCCTATCTGGCGGGCAATAAGCTCCAGCTTTTCGGCATCTATTCTCTTGATGGCTGGGTCGGCTGTAGGCCGCACTGCTGTATTGAGCTGGACCTTATCAGGTCGAATACGCTTTATTAGTCCCTTAATTTTGTCAATTTCCGTGATTTCAGTATTCAAACCCTCGACAAGAAATACTTCCAGCCATATCTGGCCGGTAAATTTCTGTCTAAATGCGCACAGGCCCGCGACCAGCTTCTCAATACTAATATCCTTGTATGGGCGGTTTACTTTCTGGAAAGTCTCCTCGTCACCGGCATCCAGCGACGGCACTACCACATCGGCCTTTGCACAGTCTGCCCGCACATCTTCCCTGTAGAATAATGTGCCATTGGTCATAATGGCTACGGGAACATCGGTAATATTTTTTATGCCGTCTATAAGCTCGCCAAGCCGCAAGTTAAGTGTCGGCTCGCCGGAGCCGCTAATAGTGATAAAATCCGCTTCCGGACCCTCCTTCAGGGCGTCTCGTAGCTCAGCCAGAACTGCCTCGATAGGGACATAGTCTTTGCGTTCTACGGTTTTCTTGGTGGTTCCACCGAGTTGGCAGTAGACGCAGTCCAGGGTGCAGACCTTAAATGGCACAATGTCAATACCCAGACTAAGGCCCAGCCGGCGGGAAAGCACCGGCCCGTACAGATATTTTTTGTTCTGAGCCACTTTTTATCTGCGTATGAGCTGGAATATTTCTTTGCACACTTTCAGCAAGTCTTCGAGCCATTCTATTGGCATAATACTGGCAGCGTCGGATTTTGCCTTTTCTGGCTCGGTGTGGACTTCGATGAAAAGGCCATTCGCACCGGCTGCAATTGCCGCTCTGGCAAGTAGGGGGGCCATTTCTCGCTGGCCTGCGGTTGCATAACCAAGCCCACCCGGCTGCTGAGTGCTATGCGTTGCATCGAACACAACTGGAAAACCCAGTCCCTTCATAATCTCGATGGCTATCATATCGTTGACGAGTCGATTATATCCGAAAAACGTACCCCGCTCGGTAAGTATGATTTTTTCGTTGTGGCAGGCACAAATCTTCTCGACCACATTCTTCATTTCGTATGGTGACAGAAATTGGCCTTTTTTTACATTCACGGGTTTACCCGTTCGCCCGCAGGCACAAAGCAAATCGGTCTGTCTGCACAGAAAAGCGGGAACCTGGAGACAATCAACAACATTGCTAACCATAGCGGCCTGGGCTGGCTCGTGAACATCTGTCATAACAGGCAGGCCGGTTTCCTGGCGAACCGCTGCAAGAATTTCCAGACCTTTCTTAAGACCCGGACCACGAAAACTGGATATGCTGCTGCGGTTGGCTTTGTCGAAACTTGCCTTAAAAATCATTCTGACATCAACTTTGCGGGCAATATCGGCAAGCCTATTTGCAATCTTCAGACAACCGGCTTTACTTTCGATAACGCAAGGCCCCGCCATAACAAGCAAGGGCGCATCCAAACCAACTTTGACATCGCCAATTTTGAAATTACCCTTATTCATATTCTCAGCTTGAAATCCGACCTTATTGTTTAATGAGCAATGGGCGTCACAAGCCTATCCCAGCGCCCTCCTGATTCTTGTTCTTATGCCTGCTGGCCTGGCGCCTTCCGGCACCATTACATTCACGGCCTGAGGTATCACCTTGATTTGCACAGGCAATGCCGGCCCGGGATCTCCGTCAATTTCAGTCCTGATACTACCGGTTTTAGAGCTGACAGTGATGTTTTTGCCTTGCCGGTAAATAACGTCACTACTGTGGATGTGCTGTTTCAATGCTGTCATAAACGAATGTTTGACAAGACGGAGCCGGGACGCACATTTATAAATACACACATCCAATAATCCATCACCAAAGTCCGCAAAGTGCAATATCTGTAGGCCTACGGCATATCTTGAAATATTTCCGACAAAAACCAATCCACAACCATCAAAAATCCGTTCGCCATCTACTTCTACTTCCATCGGGCTAAATTTATAATTCCAGAATGTCCGCCATATCGGCCAGAAATAATCGGAATGGTCTATATGCCCTTTTCGCTGCTCGCTAACTCGTTTGACTACCTGCCCATCAAACCCAAAGCCGGCTATGGAAGCAAAGCACCTGCCGTTTGCGCTTCCCAGGTCCAAAGCCCGAACATATCCTGCTTCAAATGTCCTTATTATCGTTCTTAATCTTTCATCAAGGCCTAATTCATTTGCCAGCAAATTTTCCGTCCCGCAAGGTACTATCAACAACGGCTTGTCGCTGCCTTCCAGACCGTGTGCAACCTCCCTGATGGTACCATCACCACCGACAGTGACAACCATCGCGCAGTCATAATCAACCGCTGCGTCTGTGGCCAGTTCACAAGCGTGGCTCAAGGAGTTGGTGAGACTAACCCTGACCTTAAACCCTTTTTCGACAAGATACCCCTGGAATCGGCGCCCCGTCAATTTGCTGCTGGTGGCACCAGACTTGGGGTTCACGATATAGCTAATGTAACCGTCAGTTGGTTTCATAATTGAGCTCTCGGTGGCTTTATAGAGGGATGCCCTTTTGTTTTTTGCCAAGCTTGCAGAGTTTGGCCTTCGTTAAGGCCGCATAACCTTTAGGAATGTGCGGCAAATCAGACAATCCTAAATTCTTTTGCGCAGCGGCTATTTTTTCTTCATCGGGTCCTTCTATTTCCACAAAATCACCCAGCAGCGGCAGCCGGTCCAAAGCAACTTGACACTCACCAAGCTGCCAGACTCGACGTTTTTTTTCAACAACTAATGCCTTTTCATACCCTAATGCAGAAAACAGCATTTGGGCCGAATCGGCATCTTTGATTTCGACTTCTATCTCCTGCCTTTTTTTGAATCTGCTTTTTTCTTTGGCACCCTTGTAAGTCAAAAAGAATCTTTCGTTTTTGCCGTCCCTCTGACACCGCAACCGGAGGCATCTGTCAGTTTTAGCAAAGGTTGCATCTGCATCGTCAAAGTGGTAATCCGTCTGCAACTGCTCTGCCAGAAATCGGGCGCCAAGTTCGGCTAACTTACGCTCCACTTCTTGTAGCGAATCAACCTTCAGCTTTGCTTCAATTTCAGTGCACATCGATTAAACAATTGATATGGCTAAGTAACAATGCTTACTATCCGAGGCTTTACAACGACAATTTTTTTAGCTGGTTTGCCGTTCATCGCGACTTTCACCTTTGCACTGACTAATGCCTCGCACTCTATCTGCTTTTCGTCTGCATCGGCGGCAACGACTATCCTGTCCTTTATCTTGCCGTTGACCTGAACAGCCAATTCAATTTCTTTTTCTTTAACCAGCTCCCTGTCATATTCAGGCCACGGCTCATAGGCCAGACTATTAGTATGGCCCAGTTTTTCCCGGAGCTCTTCCGCAATATGAGGTGCAAATGGAGCAAGAATCAGAACGAATTTCTCGATGACCGCTTTGGGCCTGACCGCTTGTTTGATGAGGTGATTTACAAAAATCATCATTGCACTTATTGCTGTGTTAAAATTGAAAGTCTCGATGTCACCAGTGACCTTTTTTATCGTCTGATGCAACAGTCGCAATGTTGCCTCATCTGCCTGGGCTTCTTTTACTCCCTGTTCAAGCTCTCCTGTCGTTTCGTCAATAACCATTCGCCAGACTTTCTGCAGGAACCGGTGCACGCCTTCTACACCCTGTATATTCCAGGGCTTTATTGATTCCAGAGGCCCCATAAACATTTCGTAAAGCCGCATCGAATCGGCACTATAATCTGCGACAACCTTATCGGGATTGATTACATTGCCGCGGGACTTGCTCATTTTCTGGCCGTCTTCGCCCAAAATCATCCCCTGATTGACGAGCTTCTTGAACGGCTCTTTTGTGCTGACGTAGCCGAGGTCGTAGAGGAATTTGTGCCAGAATCGTGAATACAAAAGGTGCAGCACTGCATGCTCGGCGCCGCCAATATAGAGGTCAACGGGCATCCAGTATTTTTCTTTTTCCGGGTCCCAGCCCCGCAGATTATTATTGGGGTCGAGGTATCTAAGATAATACCAACAACTGCCGGCCCATTGAGGCATTGTGTTTGTTTCGCGTCTGGCTTTTGAACCGTCGGGCAAAGTCACATTCACCCACTGGTTGATATTGGCTAATGGCGATTCGCCCGTTCCTGCAGGCGTATATTCTTCAACTTCTGGCAGTTCTAAAGGCAGTTCTTCCTCCCGAAGCCCGACTACACGACCATCTTCGGTATGCAAAATTGGAAACGGCTCGCCCCAGTAACGCTGTCTGCTGAAAAGCCAGTCACGCAGCTTATAATTCACAGCTTTTCTACCCAGACCATTTCGTGAAAGCCACTCCGTAATTTTTTCTTTGAATTTTGTTGTTGACAGACCATCGAACTGACCGCTGTTAATTGCCTTGCCATCACCGACGAAGCACAGCTTGCTTTGCTTGACCAACTGAGATTGTTGGGTGTCCGGCGGCTCAACGACGGGGATAATCGGTAAATTAAACTTTTGGGCAAATTCAAAGTCCCTCTCATCGTGGGCGGGGACGGCCATAATCGCGCCGGTGCCGTAACTTATCAGGACATAATCGCTTATCCAGATTGGTATCCTTGCGTTGTTTACTGGATTTATAGCGTAAGCACCGGTAAAGACACCGGTTTTCTCCTTGGCTAAATCAGTCCTGTCCAAATCACTTTTCCGCGCCGCCTGCTCACGACATTCTTTAACTGCCTCTTTCTGGTCATCGGTTGTAATCATATCCACAATCTCAAGCTCAGGTGCGAATACCATATAGGTAGCACCAAAGAGAGTATCCGGCCGAGTTGTAAATACCCAAAGGTCCCAGTCGCAATTTTCAATTTTAAACTTAATTTCTGCTCCGGTGCTTTTACCTATCCAATCGATTTGCAGTTTTTTTATCGATTCCGGCCAGTCAACTTCATCCAAATCTTTTAATAGTCTTTCAGCATATTTTGTAATTCTCAGCATCCACTGCCGCATCGGTTTTCTAATTACCGGATGTCCGCCTCGCTCGCTTACCCCACCGACTACCTCCTCATTTGCCAGAACTGTTCCTAAGGCCGGACACCAATTAACCGCTACCTCATTCTCATAAGCAAGGCGATGCTCATCTATGAATTTTTGCCTATCTTTTCCATTCCATCCTTCCGGAATGTGTAGCTGGTCGATAGGTTTGGCTTTTTGCTCGGTTTTGTCGAAGTAGCTGTTGAACATCTTGAGGAATATCCACTGCGTCCACTTATAATAGTTCGGGTCGGTAGTGTTAACCTCCCGGTCCCAGTCGTAGCTGAAGCCGAGGGATTTGATTTGCCTGCGCATAGTGTCTATGTTTTTTTGGGTGGTTTCTGCGGGATGCGTGCCGGTTTCGACGGCGTATTGTTCAGCCGGCAGGCCAAATGCATCCCAGCCCATAGGGTGGAGGACGTTGAATCCTTTCATTCGCTTGTAGCGAGCGATTATGTCGCTTGCGGTATAACCTTCCGGGTGCCCCACGTGCAGTCCCTGGGCGCTGGGGTAGGGAAACATATCCAGCACATAGTATTTGGGCCTGGAAGGGTCGCAGTCTTTTGCCCTGAATGTCTTGTGTTCCTCCCAAAACCGCTGCCACTTTCTTTCAATCTCGGTGAAGCTATAGAGACCTTTTTTTGAACACATCTACTTTAACTGGTCCTCAAGATACTTAAAAAAACCTAATCTCAAAAAGTCAGGAGGTCTTCTATCCTTTCGAACTTTTGAGCACAACACTTTGTCAGTTTACAAGTTATAAAAACCGGTGAGCTACAACATCCTATGCTGGCATTTACAGATTTTCGTAACACAATAAAACAAATCTTTAGGAAAATCCACTAAAATCCCATCTCCCAGCAGCACCGGGGGCAGCAATAGCAGCCATAGAATGCGAACAAATGTGGAAAATATGTTCCGCAAGAGAAGCAGGAAGGACATAAGCCCTTGCCGAACAAATACCTTGTCCGGAATCACTTAAGATGGCCAGGTTTTGGTCATTTGCACATCGGGTCGTATGGGTTGGCACACTCCAACCAATCTAATGCCATAATTGCAAGATCGACCAGGTCCACCACACAATCACCGCTTACGTCACCCTCCAGTATGCACTGGTATATCTTGAATAGCAACTCACTGGAATCCCAAACGGCTGGATTAGACCGACTTGAAACCCGAACCAGGCATTTGGTAGAATCGACCATCGGCACAAGCCAGTTGTAGCTACCGGTATTGCCAACATTTGGTGGATATACCTCCTGCCAGGTAAACCCATCATTAAGCGAAAACTCGACAAGCACACTTGTGATGGTCCCCTGAGTGGTCCACATAATAGTAGCAATGGTACCGCCTTTTAGGGTTTCCAACCCATTGGGGTATAACAGAGAAATCGTACCCGGCTGCGCAATAACAGTGCGTAACTGGGCAAAATTCTGGAGACCCCACTGGTTAGGCGCACCGAATGTGCTCAGCTTATCGTCATCCTTATAGTCGGAGGAATCCCGAGTAATTGCAGCACTTGGATTTGCTTTAAGTTTGAATATTTCTGTATCACCGATGCCGGATGTGGGACTGACCCCTTCACCGGCAGGGCCAAATATAGGTGGATTTGTTGTCCCCGTGGCATTTCTTATTCTGAGCTGCCAGTTACTACTGCTGACGGGAAAATTTGAAGCTTCGATGTATTGTCCATCGGCGTTGTCGTTTGCCTGCACATTTATCCACCAGTCGCCGGCTGCGGGATTATAACTCACATCACTTGGGACATCTTCAGATACAGTGATAATCGTCCCGCTGCGCAAATCTGACCAGATGGTGTGGTCTGTTAGGTCCAGGGTTTCATCCGGCGCGCCGTTTTCATAAATATCAAGCTTCCACCCGCTCATATTCAAATGGTCGGTAATCACGACAAGTTCAAACCAGTTTCCACCATTACCACGGACGCGACCAAAATAAATGTCGCCTGCTCTGCCGCCTTCCGAATCTACTATGTCATCTCCACCGTTGAGAAACTGTGTGCTCCCAACGGCATTGTACTCATTGAGAATAACATCAGCTCCAAAAGCAGAGCTCAGGCAAATCAAAATCAAACAAATTACTAAGAATCTTCTGATACACCACATTTATGTCCTCCTTTCTGCTAGAAATTGCCTGGTTCAGCATGCGTCTATTCCTGTGCTGTTTCTGGGCTTGCCTTGGCAATTTGCGGGTCCCTCGGATGCGAAGCACTTGATCACCTTGACTTAGTTTTAGAACCATAGTCCCCTGTAAGGGACGAGCTGTAAGATACAGGGGTTTTATAGATGTTTGTTTCCCACATACCATCCGGTCGCACCTGAAGCACTTCGGCGTCGCGATAGAAATTTAAGGTAGCAACGGTGTAATTCACTAATGCTTGCGCAGCTTCATTCCGAGCAGCAAACACGTCTCGCTGAGCATCAAGAACCCGGCGAGTGCTCACTCGCCTATACTGGAGCAGCAGAAAAGTCTCCTTGAAGCGTTCCTGTGCCACCTTAAGAGCTTCTAACTGAAGTTTGTACTGTTGAGCTGCTTTTACGAGGTCACGATAAGCCGTTCTGACTTCCAATGCAACCGTGTCTGAGGCTTCCTCATATTTCCGCTGCTGTTGATTGAGGATTATAAGGGTTTTGCGATACACATTTTGCTCAGCAGCTCTGTCCAGTGGTAGGTCAAGTTTCGAACCAGTGATAAACAAATCTTCTAATTCGTGTGCGTCCTGCGTAAGGTTTCGTGAGGGCACGTTGGTTCTTGCTCCTATGTTCAGTTCAGCCCTGAGGCTGTCAGCGGCGACATAGACCTTACGCCGGGCGTCGATGACGGCATCGGCACTATTGACAAGGTCTAATCGCCGATATAAAGCTGCTTCTACAGCCTCGGTCTCAGAAAAATCGGGATAAGTCATCTCTGTAGCCCTTAGAATATCCAGTTCATTGGGGTCCAGTTGGAACTCTGCTTGGGGGGGCAAACTTAGAGTTATCTTGAACAAGTCAAGTGCCTGTTTGTAGTCTCTTTTCGCCTGAACGTAGATATCCAATGCTTGCAGCAACTTTTGACGTACCTCGTCCACCTCGTGCTTGGGTAAACGTCCTACCTCACCCAACTTTCCGGCTCGTTCATACAGCCAGGCGACGGTGTTATAATTGCGGCGAGCATTTTTAACTGCATCAAAAAGCTGCAGAACATGATAATACTGAGTAATAACCGAGACGACGAATGTTTTACGGAATCTATTGAATGAACGAACCTGATACAGTGTGTCCCGCTCAGCTTGAGTGAGGTTTTCGAGGACGACCGTTGGGTCGCTGCCACGAAGGAGTGGTTGTGTTACTTCTGCACTCAAGACCGATAAAAATCTTTCACCTTCCAAAGGTCCGGTCAGTATGCGGCCCCACGAAATGGCAATGTTCGTACCGATTCTGGTACCTGTACTTAACAATTGGTTAAAGCCAAATCCATTCGTAAGATTTAACCGATCGCCCCTTACTCCGCCAGGGTCAGCAGGAAGATCCTGTCCCAATCGGTCAGGATTAATCCGAGCTTCAATACCGGCCCCAACGCCTACGAATTCTTCACCGGCGGCCTTCGCATATTCACCTCCCGGCATGCCGAAGAACTGGGTTTCAAACTGATGCCGCGTTAGTCCCAAATCCAAAGCTTTGATATAAAGCTCTTCTTTCTGAGTTTGATAGTCCAGGTTATGAGCGGTGGCGATTGCCACTGCCTGGGACAGGGTCAGCACACCATTAGGGGGTATGACTTTTTCGATTTGAATATCGTTAGGTGATGGTGGAACGTCACTTATTTTATAATTAGCTTTTGGGCCGAACTCATTCTTCCATTTTTTATCGATGATATTATAGACTTTTTCGTCGGCATCCTTTTTATAGTCAGGGTGAGTGCACCCCGGCAAGCCACATAAGCCGACAAAGCTGCACATAATAGTAAAAACGAGTTTTTTTGTAAGGTGGTCGCAAACCATATATTTGGCATCTGTCCTTAGAAGCTAAAAACTCAAAACTGCGGCAAAGGATTGTCTATCCCGCTACAACCTTACACTCACAACTTCACCCGGAATTGCTTTGAACCCTGCTGGAACTTTTACCAGGAAAGGTCGCCCCCACTGAGGAGTATTGGGATTTCGCCATAATTTTACCGGTAGTTGCTCTATTGTGGGGCTCAGATACGTTACCTGGGAACTTGCTATCTGTTTTGGTTCGTTGTTCTTGACAAGTTCCACTACCATTTTTTCGCGGACTCGGCCCGCCTGCCTCTCGCTGATATAGGCGACGATATTCGGGGCCGTGACCTCTGATAAGGTAAGTATCGGGTTGCCGGCTAAAACCGTCTCGCCCGGTCTATGCCAGACCTGGCTGACGACGCCATCAAAAGGTGCTTTTAACTCTAATGCCTCGCGTTGTTTTAATGCGTCAAGCTGCGCCGATACTTCGTCCATCAGCCGTTCCTGGACCTTCATTGCCTTGCGTATAACCTCAAGGGCACTATCCACCGAGGCGTACTGCGGTTGATATTGAGCAAATTCATCCTGACGTTTCAGGGCTTGCTGCAAATTACTCTGGGCCTGCTCGAGCTGACGCTGGTTTTCTTCAATCTTCTTTGCCAGCGCATTATACTGGACCTTCACTCTTTCCAGCTCGTAGGGAGCTACCGCTTCATTTTTCAGAAGGTCGGCGGTGATTTTCACCTCCATTGCCAGATTTTCGAGCGTCATCCGGTCGGAGGCAATTTGCGCCTTCAATCCCAGAATCCTAAGTCTATCGTCATCCACGCTAACGGCCAGTCTTCTGCTTTCCGTGTCGTGGTTGATTTGCCGGTCGCTATTATCCCCGAGGATTGTTTCCTGAGTCGGGACCAATTGAGCAGACAAGTGTTCTGTTTCCGCCGAGATAGTGTTCAACTTTGCTTGCAACTCGCCTTTTAGAATCTGGTTATCGAGGACGGTATCGACCACGGCCAGCGTCTGTCCTTGTTTGACCTGGTCAAACAATCCAACAGAAACAGCTCTCAACCGGCCCGGACAGTTGGCGGCAATCTGGTGTAACTGCTCTTGAGCTATACCTAAAACCTCAAATCGGCTTGCGCGGTAAGAGAAAAGCCAGACGATGCACATTACGACTGCCAGCCATACGGTAACAGGCAGAATATGCGGACGAAAACTAAATGAGAAGCTTCTGGAGCTTATTTTCCCCATATACTGTCTACACCTCCAGCAATTGCTCCTGTATCGTCAGACTAATATTCTCAACACCGTTAATTTTTCCCAGTTCGGATAGCATCTGTTCGTTCTTTGCGACATCTCGTATCATTAACTGATAGGCGTACTCGACTTCGGAGGTACCGAAGCCGCTGTCCTGCGATGATACCAGCGTGAAACTGCCGCAGAAACGTTTCATAACACCCGGAATTGGGTTATCAGGTCCAATATGCCCCCTGAAAGTAAACCGCAGAAAGCCATTGTGTGGCTGATGTGTACCAAAGCCGCTCCAGTGTAAATACAGTGCTATTAAGGTCAGAACAATAGTGCCCACGATGGCGGTCATATATCGCTGAGAGCCGGCCGCCATACCCACCACAAGCGCACAGAAGATGAAAGCTACGTCTCGGGTATCCTTGATTACGTTGCGAAAACGTATAATTGCCAGCGCACCCATCAAGCCGACAGCGGTGATGATGCTGTTACCGATGACAGTCATAACCATTGCGACCACAACCGCGATAAGAATCAACGATTGCACAAAAGTCCTTGAGTAGGATAGACCGCTGTGGGTAGCATAATAAACCCACGCGATGACCTGGCTGAGAGCAAAAGCCAGCAACAGTGACAGGAGGATGTTTTCCGGACCGAACAATCCGCCCTGCCAGGATGGTTCTTCCAGTACACGCCAAATTTTATCCACATTATCCATATAAAAATCCATAGTTATAAAAATCTGCAAACCGGGGCGCACAGAATCCCAACCAACAAGACTGCGTAATAGAGGTTGCATACTTCGATATCGGCTGTGCCTGCAAATCAAGAGCTCTAATCATCTGATTTAGCCACGCTGGGTAGCGATTAGTAAATTTAATCTCCAGAATCGCGCTGCCCATGGTTAAGGTATTCTCCTGCCAGCCCCGGCCGCCAAGCCGGACTTCAGGTGCCTCGGTGGTGCAATAACATAGCTGGCGGTCAAAGGTTACCCTCACCCTCGTTTCTGAATCACCTTCGTAAGCTCGCCGCATATAACGAATCAGTATCATAGGTTTTGCCTTGATGCTATTCATATACAACTGAAACTGGTTGAGTGTCTCTATATCGGCACTGTAATTCTGCGGCGGCAAAGGCAATCCCGCCAGCAGAGTCGGTACATCACGGTCCATAACCCGGGCCCGGCTTTTTACAATAACAGTGTTTATTCGTCGCTTAATCTCAAAAAAGCGAGGATAGTCCGGTTCGTCAGTGTAACTGCGGACTCTCAGTTTGAAGCGGTTTTTATGCCCCGTCAGGGTTTCCCAGCAGAGCCGCAAATCGTCCGAGTCCAGATAAAGACTCACAATTGGGTAGTCGCCTCCTCGCTGTAATTTGCTGTAGCGGTCCACTTGCAGGTATGGCTTAATATACTGCACAATTGCCTGGGCTTTTGACTCGCTAATGAGATACTTCAGCTCATAACGGGACCCCAACATACGGTCGTCCGTCTTTGCTGGCGTTTTTACGCTCTTTGCGCTGCTTTCCCGTCCGTGTGAACGAGGATTCCGCTCCGGGCTTTCTGTTATTGAACCACCATCAACCATTGCAAACTTTCTTAATAAAACAGCCGGTATTGTAAGAAAGTAAAACCTGCCAACTCTATTTATTTCAATTACTTATAACTCCCAGACCCTATTATAGGACATACACCCAATTGTAGGATGCGCTAAATCGCCCTTCTGTTCTATAGTAGTAGCTTAACCAGCTATCCATTCTTAATTCACCTTATTTTAACATAAACGTGGCGGTTAAGTCAATACTTTTTCACTCGCGATTGCCCCTAACTTTCGGGTTTACCAAAATTTGTAGCTGGTCAGGACAGAGACTACATCATCCCATAAGTCGCTGAATAAGGCTGTCCTTACTACCACCGTTGAAACCGCGCCCTTTCTGCTCCAACGCATCCCCGATACTTTTAGTCTTGCCAGAATCGCACTTTTGCACGGACTTTTTATCGACCCGCTGTTTATCTTCAAACCATCAGCAATAAACCGCGGATATTCCATTTGACTGCGATGACGTTTGATGAACTCCATCAATTTCAATATCGATCTGCATAGACCGTTTTGACAACTCAGATAAGTTTGGTTCTTGTCTCTGGATAGAGGCTTGCCGTTGTGGACTGCGTGGGGCTAAAGAGGTGGTGTGCCTCGGCGATGGAGCCGGTTGGATTCGCAGCATATACAATGAACGTTTTAGCAGAGCCGTATTTATCGTTGATTGGTATCATGCTAAGCGGCATATATGGGATTGCGGCAAGGTACTTTTTGGTGAGGGTACTGATGCTACGAAAAGATGGGTTGGGCACCGCTGTGCGGTGTTGTGGGATGGGTGGACCCGCCAATGGCGGGCTGAATGATTTGAAAAGGCAGCGTAAGAGGTATCACGGCCCCAAGCATGAGGCAATAGATAGCTTATACCGCTATATCAGTGTCAATGAGGAACAGATGCGTTATGATATGTTTCGGGCCAAGGGTTATGATATTGGTTCTGGTGTGGTGGAAGTGGCATGTGGACACGCGGTTGACAAACGATTGAAGCAATCGGGTATGATCTGGACTCTCGCAGGTTCGTCAGCCACGTTGGCGTTGCGTATAACATGGCTGAACAATGAACGGGAGCAACTATAGCTGGCAAAGCCGCTGGCAGCCTAAAAAAGCTACCTACAAACTTGACGTGCACCCCCATCCCAGGTTTGTGCGGGAATTGTCTTGAAAGGAATCGAATAGGCTGTTCAAATAGGTATAATTCTGTGCCCTAAGAAGAACCGGCAGGCAGAAAGAAGATAACCTGTATCTTTTGAATGGTTTTAAATAAATAAGGGACCCAATGGTTGTGGGCGAGGATGTGGAACGGTTAGTCAGAAAACACCATCTTGTCCATCTTGCAATTTTGTTGATCATCATTCTCGGCATAGGTGTATATCTAATCGCCACAACTGTTCTCATTGCTAAAGATGGGGTGGCATATATAGAATATGCTAAGCAACTTGCCGTGGAACCAGCAAAAGCTATGCGCGGTACTTACCTTCACCCAGGGTATTCCTTTCTAATTTACATTGTGAATAAACTGGTAGGCCAATTCTATGGGGGAACTTCCTTGGGAAGTTGGATAATCTCAGCTCAATCTGTGTCATTATTATGCAAAACCATCGCTACGGTTGTGTTATATCTCATAGGGAGCTTGCTTGTCGGCCCACGCATGAGCTTTTGGGCGGTCTTAATTCTTACCATCTTGCCTGATTCTGCTGAATACGGCAGTGACGCCTTGACTGATTGGCCGCATATTATGTTTTTAGTAACGGGCTTTTGGCTTTTGCTATTAAGTGTGAAGTCAAGTAAGTGGCAAGCCTTTGGCTTTGTAGGAATAATCGCGGGGTTGGGATATTTAGTTCGTCCCGAGTGTTGCCAGTTAGTTATATATGGGGGAGGATGGTTGCTACTTAGACTTGTCAGACCACAGAGAGAGATGAGTAGGACAAGAACTGTAGGATGTCTAATCTCGCTTTTAGCAGGATTTGCTATTACTGCTGGACCATATATGAAATTTATGGGTTATGTTTTTCCTGAGCATCGTATCGGATCATTCGCGCGATTTGTTGATATGGCGGATTCTAACATTGATAAAATTGGTATGACAAGCGAATATTTCGCTGGTTTCGTGCCGATAGAACTGGCAAAAGGAATCTGGAAGTTTTCAAGCAATATTCATGAGAGTTTGATCTATTATTTTGTTCCGGCTCTGTTGATAGGCATCTACTATCATTTTCAAAAACAAGCCAGGCGTGAAGAAAAGTTTTTTGTACCTGCCTTTATCCTGTTTAATGTTGTTGTGCTACTATGGTTATATTGTAAAGGGGGTTATATCAGCCGAAGGCATACATTGCCGCTGGTAGCACTTACGATTTTTTATGTGCCGATTGGATTACAACTTATAAGCGAATGGTTTGCTCGATTATTCTTTAGAACCGATGCAGAAACTTACTGGGAAAAGAGCAAATCTCAGCTTTGTTTCTTGGCTTTGATAGTTATCGGCATGGCTATCTGTGTGCATAAGTTACTTGAACCAATGCGTACCGAAAAGAAAGGCTACAGAACAGCAGCTAAGTGGCTCAAAGAAAATACCACTGAAAAAGCCCTAATCGCTGTGCCAGATCGCCGCATAGGTTTTTACGCTGAACGCCCTATGATAGTTTTTGATGACAGAATCCCTAAGGGGGCTAAGTATATTGTGAAAATCGTAAAGGACCAGGACAAGAGTTCAACTCCTTATCAAAGCTTACATGAGGAGCAGTCGATATATATAAATGAACGAGACAAGAAGGACGTACTGATAATTTACAAGGTAATGTGAATTGGGATTACTGATACCCGTAAAAAACCTTTGGTTTAAAAAAGTTTGCCAAGGTGGTCCGGTTTACCACCCCTTTTTTGAAAAGATAGCAGGAACTGTTTTTGCCAGGATATACAGATTCAACAGAAAAGACCTTCGTTGAATATATAGGTAGTCGTATTTTATCTTATGTTCGGGGTGTAAATCATAATAGCTTCTTATCTGCGCGAGTCCGGTCATTCCTGGCTTTACAGCCAATCTTAGTCCGCCCAGTGCCTTATGCAGTTTTACGAAATGGGGTCGTTCCGGTCTTGGTCCGACCAGACTCATTTCTCCTTTTAGCACGTTTAACAATTGTGGCAACTCATCCAGTCGTGTTCTCCTCAGCCACTTTCCTACCTTAGTAGCGCGTGGGTCTTCTCGGCTTGCCAAAACAGGCCCAACTTTTTTCTCGGCATCTTTGACCATCGTCCTAAACTTATATAGAGTGAAAATTTTTCCGTCTTTACCTACCCTTTGCTGCTTGTAAAGAACAGGGCCAGGCGAGGAAATTTTGATCAGGAGGGTGATTAAAATCGTCACGGGTGCGCAAATTAGCAAGAGAAGTGTGCTGCCTATCATGTCCAAACTTCTTATCAGGAACTCCGCGAGGTCCAGTTTCCTGCCGATAAAAGTGCTCAGGAAATGAATGGAATTGCTGCCGTTAATTCTCTCCGGCAGCAGTGCAAGATAAATGGAAGGGCTGAAGACAACATTTATTCTTAACTGCTGTATAAGAAAGATCAAAAGGTTCAGGTTCTCTTTGTTTGGGATTTTATCGCAGATAACAATCTCATCTATGTCCTTATATTTAATCAGTTCCTCAATCTCACTGATTTTCTTTCTTTCAACAACAGCCTTTTTTGTTACTATCTCATCTATATCGTCTTCACCGATAACGACAACCTTCTTTTTGATTCTCCTGCCGGACTTTAGGACGAACTGGTTGACCTTAAAAACCAGAAAAAGATTGATAAAAAAGGAGAGAACGAAGACACTTGTCGGAAAAGCGCCCCATTTTGCCCGGAAGACATAAACAAAAGCTATACTCAGCAATGTTCCAAGAAACAGGCCTGAAAAAACTCTTTTGAATAGTTCCCACGATGACCTGAATCTGCTTTTATAAACCCTGAAAAAAGCCAACGCAGATACGTATACCAGCGTTAGAAACACAAAGCTGTTTTTGTAAGCCAAGAAATTGCGATGAGGGAGTACGTAGCCATACCTGACCAGAAAGGAGATAAGAAAACCAAGATTTACCAGAACAGCATCTGCTAATAGTAAAATGGTAGTTAGCACAGTTCCCATCCGTAAGTAGCTACTTATTGCAAGATCAATTTCTTATACATCTCGGCGTAATATCGCTCACAAGGTGCTGTCGAATATCTGTCCTGAAAAAGCTGTATCGCACCTGCACTCAGTTCGCGTATTTTATCTTCATTTGTGGTTTTGAGTATATCTACGATCGCATTATTATCTTTGTATCCCACAATATACCCAGTTTTCCCATTAACCACATATTCGTTTAGGCAACCTATATTATAGACAATAACAGGCGTTGCATGGGCATAAGAAAGCAAGATAACACCACTTTGAGTTGCAGAGTCATAAGGCAGAATAGTAAAAGATGCACCTGCAAAAAGGTCGAAGACTTCATCGTCCTTAACAAATCTGTTAATAATTCTGACGTTTGTGTGTTTTCTGAACCTTTCGATGTTATCAATATTGCCTTTACCGGCAATCACGAAGTTCATATCCAAACGCAACCTTACTATTTCTTCGATTAGACACAGCAGGTGGTTCAGACCTTTGTATTTTTCCATTCTACCGAAAAATAGCACGTATTTTCCTGACTTTGGCTTATTTATTTTCACCTCAAAGCCGCAGAGAGGAACGTACATAAAAATATCTTTATGTTTCTGTTTAGTTATGGCTCCTCGCGAGAAAGATATTATACGATCTGCTAACAAGTTGATAACGACATAATTATATATTCTAATAAAGAAACTTTTAGAGTCAGGATGTGGTTCCAGATCATGTATCGTAAAAATCAATTCAGTTCCGAAGCATTTTAACGGCACAGCTAAAAACAGATTCGAGATATGAGCAGTAGTGAAATGGATGATTTTAACGTGGCTTCTGAGTAGAACGGCGAAAATGTAGAATGAAACAAAAAAGTCTATAATGGTAAACTTATCTAAAAATGCTTTATTTGTATAGCTTGATATATAGCATCTTAGTGAGTCATCAGTTTTTATAAATCTATTTATTAATACAATCGTTTGCCCTGAAATACCAGCCCTTTCGATGGCTTTTATCTTGCACTTAAAATACTCTACGAGGTCAGGGTTAGAACTATTGCACACCATCGCAAGTTTAATTTTGTGATTTCTAAACTGCTTCAACCACCAACTCCCATCACCGTGTTATTTTAAAACTCAATGTTCGGCTCCTTCACTTTTTAGCCAAAATTATTACTTTAATCCAAGCCCACTGTTTCATAAAAGGAATAAAGAATAAAGCTTTGTCAATATATTCTGATAATTTGAACAGGAATTTGAGCAGGAGTACTATTGAACTTGGGACTCTTTTGTTGTAACATGCTCGCAGCCCTCTCATAAGCAAAACAATTGGCAAGCCAATCAAGATGAATGGATAGACCGATACAGTCAATCCATACCTACTCAGATCGCGTATAACTTTATTGGACAAGGGCGCTTCATCTTCTGTTCGCTTGGTAGGTGTTAGCTTCCTGTAAAGGTTGATAAAAGGATTATCCGAAGAAGGCTCAATAAGCACAGCCTTGCCCCCAGATTTTAGATGATCGCGGATTTTTTGCATCGAGATGTCAAGTTTTAAGTGATGGAGAGCACCTCTTGCAAAAATTAGGTCGAATGTTTCATCTTGTGGAAGTTTTAATTCTTCAAAAGGCGATAATAGAAGCACTGTGTTTTTATATGGCTTAAGTCTCTTTTTAGCCACTTCCAAACATGACTCGCTAAGGTCTACAGCTTTGACTTGCTTTGCTCCCGCCTTTGCGAAATACTCGGCGTCGACACCAATCCCACAACCGATTTCAAGGATTTTTTTACCGCGCACATCAATAAGGCGCCTGACAAATTCACCTGGCACATCAACAAAATCAAAAGTATGAGTTGACAAACCGAGACCGTAAATCGTTCCGAAGCCTAAAGCTACCAACTCATCAATACCCTTAGTTTCAACAGCTTTTTGTACCTGCTTATTGTGAAATATTCCCTCTCTATCATAGACACTTTGACTCATCTAATGATATCCCGACACTTATATAAGAGTGATTTAACAAAAACCGGTTGGTTTTGCATCAGTCTTAGTGGTACAAATAGCCACCAAGTTCTCGTATCCTCTGTATAGTCTGTTTTCGTATAACATTTCTATCCTTGGTCAACTTTCGCATACTTGTAAATATGTTTTTGTAGATATTCAACAGCCCTATTATGTCTCCACCTGATTCCAGGAGATATTTACCCGACCATAGTACAGTTATAACTGTTACATTACGCAAAGGCAGGTTTCTGATAGCCAACTTCATTTTGTTTTCCACTTTCATCGCCTTTTTGGCTTTCGACTCAAGTCTTTCCGGTTGTGAAACCTTGTGGTAAACGCATACCGCTGGGTCATATATGATTTGGTAGCCGTTGTCGATAGCTCGGTAAGAAAGATCATACTCTTCCATAGAATAAAAGAAGTCAGGCGGGTATAGGCCGATTTTTGCAAACACTTCTTTTTTAATAGCGTGTCCGACACCTATAAAGTAAGTGGTCTCAAACCGTTTGTCGGGATTTCGCAATTTATTGCAGTGTGGAAATTCGTTTGGATCGACTTTTTTGCTTAAATAGTTCTGGCTCTTAAAAGCTAAAATACCCAATGATTTATCGTTTGAAAATCTGCTTACTACTTTCTCCAAAGCATCGCCGGTGGCAAAAACCGCGTCGTCGTCTATAAACACCAAAATCTCGCCAGCACTGTTTATCACACCTACATTCCTTCCACCTGCAACTCCTTTATTCTCTTCTTGTTTTAAGAACTTGAAACTAACTTGTTCGGCATGCGAAATTTTTTCTTTACAAGGCTCAAGCAATTCAACTTCAGAGTTGTTGTCTACAATTACAATTTCTATTGGTCGATACGATTGGCGAATTATAGAGTCAAGACAGTCGAGCAAATCCGCTTTTCTGTTTCTGGTTATGAGGATGACCGATAGTAATGGTTTCATTATCTAACTCTGTGACATTTTATTATCCAATTTGTGACAAAAAGAGCATATATCTTTGTTCGATGCAACCGTAGGCCGTGGAACACTCAGAGGGCTAAACACCGCCTTCTGCATCGAGTAAATCAATGCAATGGTATACGACAACATCAAAGCTGGCACCGCAAATAGTGCCAATGTAGTAAACAATCCGCGAGTAAAAATTGGTAACGCCAATAAAGCAAAGTAATAATAAAGCGGTTTAAGCAACTTCTTTTGCTTAAATACCTTACTTGCTTGTCCTACAGAAAGAGCCAACATGCATGCCAATGGCGGACCAACAATGCCGAAATTTGCAATGGCTATCCCAAAGATTGTTGGCGTCATTATAAATGAACTGGACGCATTCGGATTTAAACGGTAAGTCATCCAGATAGCAAAAGCCTCCCTTTGCTGCAGCCAACCAAGAGTATTCAGCAGCCTTCGCACAAAGGCGAAATCCCAGATAATGGTCAAGCCACAAAGCTTGGGGTGCACGTCAAAGTAGCTTTTAATATCTGAAAGATTTCTGACGTTTACTAAGAATATCCGGTCTATTAGTTGAAGGGCACTCAGTTGAAAATTCCTATTGTCTTCTGGCATTCTCACATAGGTCATTGCCTGTAGTACCAGAAACAGCATCAGGGCTGCAGTGACAATCCATGCTAGATAGCTTTTGGAAAACGGTTTTCTTTCACCAAAGTATAGAATCACACTTACCACGAGCAACAAAAAAAGCAACGACCTGAAACCAGTAAGCAACCCAAGAAGAAACGAGATGCACAAGAAGAATTTAAAGTACCGCTTCCCACAGAACAAATAAGTATATATAATGAGAAGAGGATTAAATACTAGGAAAACATAATATAAAAGCTTATCGTTTAGAAATGCATCCGTCCTGGCCTTTTCAACAATTTCCGCCAAAAGGGGTACCCCATTTTTAGCAAAAAAAAGTACCATCAATACTACTGAAGCAGTAGAAAAAAATATTATGTTTTGCCGCAATAAATCGGGGCTCATAACTCGCGCGATATTTCTCTTAGTCAACTTGGTTTTTCTAACAGAATGGGAAAGGAAAACTATAAAGCAAAGCAAAGTTAAACTCAGTGTATTAACAAGCTCAGGGTCTAAGTTTCTTCCAAAGAAGAATTTAAAAATCAGAACCCCCAAGTAAATATCAATAAACGCAATACCATAGAACATATTAAGAAACTTAACGTTAGTTCTGAATGCGTCAATTAAATTCAGCAAAAAAGAAATTATCAATAATAGAACGTAAATCACCACAACTAATTCCATTGTAGTAAAATAATTTAAACTTGGATGCTGTACTTTTTATTTTTTCGAAACTATCGTCTTCAGCGATATAATAATAACTAACTGCTTCCCAAACCCTCAATTTTCTGTGATTTCCCGTTTCACTTTTTGCATGCGAACAATATCCGGCCGTAATTATCGCTGTACCTTCCAACATTGTCCGTATCCGAACCAAGCGGTATCACTTCTTTGAAAATACCATGCTTTAATAGAAAATCGCGTATAAAATCGGTGTTCCATTCCGGTAACTTCTTGCAAAACCACTGCTCATAAGCCTGGCCGGTATCAAGAAAAAGAAAACTTTTTGTAATCCTGCTCAAACCCTCTACGATCTCTTCCGGTGAAGCGGTTTCCTTACCTAAGGCATAGTGATGTAGCACGCTCAGGCACAAAACAATGTCGAATGTGTTTTTGTTGGTAAATAAAAAATCCTCTAAACGCACATTCATAAAATCTGATTCTTCAAGGTCGTATATTAATCGGCCAAGATTTATCGCAGTAGCATCCTTGTCGAGACCAAGGACGCGAAAGCCACGGTCTTTGAATCGTTTTACGAACCAGCCATAAGAACAAGCACAGTCAACAACAGTAAGTCCTTGATTTAATTGTTGCTGTTCAATAAAACGATAAATCAAAGCAAATCTATCTTCACACTTTCGAATCAAAGACCACGTCTGAACCTCCGGCAATGGTACAGGTTGATATAGTTCTTTGCCATGAGTCTGGTTTACTCGCAAAAGTTCCTTTTGGAGAAAAGTCCTTTTTCTCCCTCGAACAATTACCTGGGCGTGCTGGTGTCCTTTGGCCAACATTATAGCAAGACGGTGATGCCCATCCTCCACTTCGTACAGGTCTGAATCAGCAATCCTGTTTACAATCGGCAGACTACCATCTTTCGAATGCCCACGACCCTCCACAGGTTCTGCCAGTGACAACCCCCTATCAGTCTTATACAGCCGATAGTATTGCCGCATCCACTGGCAGATTTGGTGAGGCGTAGTCGCAGCAAAGTACCAACCCATATGCTGTCGGCACAGATCAGCCATCCGAAAATACGACGTTTCTCGGAGCATCTCGTCTTCACTTAATATCTGCGGGTTTGCGTCAACCTCACGAAGGAAGGACACGTATGGCGAGTCCAATAACCGCATAGATAAACGAGTTCTGTCATCCGTTCGCTGAAACCACTCTTGGGATGGAAAACCATGCATGTTGCCGACAAGTAGCTTATCTATCGCAATACTCGTAGGTGAGCGGAATGGCAGCGTTCTGTAGAAGAAAGAATTCTTAAGAAAGCGTATAGACCTTTTCAACAGCATTAGACAGTCCCAATATATGTAAAGCCAATATGCACGGATGGAATCCTTGTTAATGCTTTACCAGCCACGCTCAAATTCGTCTCAGCATCGAAACATGTTTAATCATTGCCACCCAATAGAGCCCCATACAAATTCCATGTGAGAGTAAAAGAGATACTGCTGCGCCGAATCCCGACCATTTAGGAATGAGCGTAAAGCAAAGAGTGACGCTCAGACATGCCCCCACGACAACACTGATGAAATAAACCTTTTCCATGTGTGCCGAGACAACATATTGAGAGGCAACCAATCCCAAAGAGAAAAACATCACATACACACCCATTATTCGCAGGCTTTCAGCCGCAGAGACATATTCAGGGCGAAAAACAGTGCGCAGAATAAATTCAGGAAAAACCAACACAGGAAGACAAATAAGAGCAGCCGCTGCGAACATTACCCCACTATATTTGATTAGAAAACGGATACGTGTTGGTTTATCTGTATCTTCACGCGTCAACCTTGCCATTGAAGGGTTTCCTACTCTAGCCACCTGAGATAGTAATACTGATGCCACAACTACAAACTGCCATGCTGCAGCGTACCCTCCCAATTCAGCCGTTCCAGAAAAATGCTTCAACACCAACTGGTTAAAATAGCCAAAAGAAAGCCCCGCAAGGGCAGCCAGCCAAATCCAAACATTGCTTTGGCCTAAGGAGATAGCGACTTTTAGAAGTGCGTTTCGACAATGCCTGAAATCAACCCGGCCGAAGACCCACCTACCCTGTATCACCAAGTACAAAATTACCGAGGTCAGCAGAGCAATCCCGACCCAATTATTGGTCAGCCTTCTTGGCAAAAATAGCGCAACTATCCAGACCAGCGTGAAGTACAATGATTGCTCAATCAACTTATAAACGGCGTGCCGCTGCATCTTTTGCCAACTGTCATAGACAGCTTGAAAATCAAGGGATTTTAAGGTCGTGGCGATGGCGATAGCCACCACTCCCCAAGATAAGTTGTTCGCGGACGAGGATAATACCTTCCATACGAGAATACCCAGCAGGGAAAAAACCATCACAGAACCACGCAATACAAGGCTGCCAGAAAGCAGCACTCCAATTCTGTCGGGATGATGGACGAGATCACGCACTAAGGTCCTGTCAAGACCAAACCACACTACAGTTGCACCATAAGTCCCAATTACAAGGCCGTAAGCTAACTGGCCAAACCCTTCTTTGCCCATCACATTTGCAATCTTCACATTTGTAACAAAGCTAAGCCCCATCAAGATAAGATTCACTACAACCAAAGCCGAGAGATTCTGAAGGTGGATTTTGTATAGATACAGAAAGCTGCGAAAACGTTTCTTATTATGGTCAAGGATTTCTCTTAGCGTGACAATCAGTAACTCCACTATGCTTCTCTATATAGGCTCGTACCGAAAAGACAGAAGCGTTAACCACGCTCCTTGCAGCCTTGGCACGAAACACCACAACGCCTGAGAAGATATTGATGCGAAGCTGGTTGGCAAGCAATCGTTTAATCGTAAGGTTTTAGCTACCAAGGCTCTTATTTCCAAGAAATGCCGATACCGTGGACGATTTCTCTGCAATTCAACTTAGCACACACTCCGTCCCCGTCGGTTGCATTAAACCACTAATTACGCCGATATTCTTATCTGCTTAGCCAGACTTCTACAGACACTTAACCTGGCTTTTTCTGACGCCTTCACATAAGAAAGCAGCAAATATCGATATCATTAGCGATATCGCAAATACAATTGCACTTTTCTTAACTGTACCCTTGGAAACGGCGTAAATTTTCGGTCTTTCTGTAATGGGAACACTCGCAGATATTCTATTCCCTATTTTCTTAATAAGCGAAGATAAATAATCCTTCAACTCCTTGCTTTCATATCTGTCAACTAAACCAGCCAAAAAGGCATGAAACTGTCGAATTGTGTAGAAGGAAGATGCGTTATTCTTTAACTCGGCAGACAGCTTTCCGTCTAATTCCAATAAATTCTTCAGATAGTCATATCTCGCCTTATTAGTTTCGATACTTTCTTCCAGCGCTATAATCTTAGACTCTCTGGCCTGTATCTGGTATCCCAAAGGTAAATACTCATTTTGGCCGCCCACGTTAAACTGCAACATAACGCCCCCCTCACTTTTTTCTGAAACTTCACCTTTTACGCTTCTCAGCTTTTCCAGTGCCGATTTATTCGACTTTAAGGTAAGCTCAAGAGTAAATTCATTTTCCTCGATGCTGGCCATCTCAGCTTTATGGTTTCTCATTAGGGCCTCCAGTTGTTCCTCTATCAGATATATTGGCGCTACGTTCTCAAAATTTTCTCTTATTACCGAAGATATTTCAGAAATGCTGTTTGCAGGTCTCGCCTTTATAGTCATATTAAGCAACAGAGTTCCTAATCGCCTGATTTCTTCCAGTTGAGATGCATTTGTCACTTGTGTTATCTGTAGCTTGGAAAGGTCTGCGTATGGCGGCAAAACCTCAAAATTAATAAACTTCTCCAATTCCTTCTCTCCCTTGGCCCTGTTTATTAACTGAGCATATCTATCAAGACCATTCTCCCGCAACTTATTTACAATTCTATCTAAATTCTCCTCACTGTAAAATCGCACCAGAAGCATATTATAGCTGCTCTCATCGGGATTCCAACTACCCACACCATACCCGCCTCGGTCACTCACATCGTATGTATAAGTCACCTTATACTCTCTTAGCCAGAAGAAAAGAATAAGGCCTACAAACAAGGGTGGTAAAACCGAGACAAGTAAGATGAGATGCCTACGTTTCCACAGAACCCTGAAATAATCAATCAGATTTATCTCGTCTTCGTAAGGGTGCTCTTCTTCCTGAACGTTCATTGGAGTTGATGGTCTGTTTGGAACGTCTTTCTGCAAGTCTCCCATATTACCGGCCTCCTGCAAGAGTCATAGAATACCCCGGATACGCTCAAAATTGTACAAAAGCACACTATCCCGTTTGAGTCGTCAAGTCACCTCGTGCTTTCTAATCCACTCTATCCTCAAATGATTAAGGCAAAATAATACCCAGGTCACCCTTAGTAAGCAAGCTTTCTTTTCTAAGGCAAATGGGTAAAATTTTTAGAATTTTAAAATCCGGACCCATACCCTGTGCACCACCTCGGTTTCTGATGCCGTAGAACTATACATAGTGGTCCTTGAAAAATAATTTAACATATTTGCTAATAAAGGGTTATATTGTGTTAACTTTCGCACTTTTTAGGTGGCTGAATTCGATGAAATATAATCATAAAAATGCCAACCTTCCGATAAACGTATTGAAACCAATACGACAGGGAGGTTGGCATGAACACAACTACTATTATCT